>Ga0255367_1005_pt1 | contig 69799 bp, 72 predicted proteins | sample ANMaggSeSYBR01D8_FD_182098 | JGI IMG/M metagenome (GOLD analysis project Ga0255367, IMG submission 182098) | Sediment cell enrichment communities from methane seep in Santa Monica Basin, California, United Staets - ANME aggregate JGI... | ecosystem: Environmental > Aquatic > Marine > Cold seeps >... | reverse complement strand
TCTGACAACAGTGCAAGAACTCCTTCATCTCCACACCTAGCAAAAACATTGCCGCCGCCAGAAGAACCACGCCGGAAAGCATGACACCAGGCAGCCCGATCTGGAGAAACCCGTCAATCTTATCAAGAATTTGAAAACACACAGGAACGGGCTCAAGAAAAAAACGCAGATGTCTCACCACCACTACAAGAAACGAATAGTGAAAAGCCAGTGAAAACAACCACAGCCACTTTTCCCATACATATGAAATCCTTGGTCCCTCATTCAATTTGCATGTTGTATTTCTGAATAAGGAACGGAATAACAATATTTCCAGGGCCATCCTTATTATAACACCGCCTGTTGAAAATGGATTATCAATCTTACTGGGTTTGATCCATGGAAGCGATTCTTGCTGACCGCATGTTGTGGGAATAGCAAATGGAACCGGAGAACACGCCCAGTCTTTGACCCGCACCACAAATCCCACAATAAATGTAATTATGGCCAAGTAAGGAATAATAATCCCGAATAGCCACTGAAGCCCTGCTGCTTCAACGCCCGCATAGGCGACCAGAAAAAGAGCAATAACTGCTATGAGGGAATACAAATACTTTTCATTCATTAACATTACCTCGCTCTATGGCTTCACAGCAACTTTCAAATTTTACTTTGAGCAATCTTTTACTTGCTGCCTGAAGCCTCCATAATAATATTTGAATCTTTCAGAGACTCGGTCTATCTGCCGAAATCTCAGTTAACAAACCCGCCCTCTCAAATGCGCGGAAGGTTCTGTTTCTCTCCTCGTTTGCCTTTATCTCAAAAACTTTCTCTCTGCATTTTAGATAAACATCAAAGGCAATCAAAGTCAATTCATCTATCTTTGATTCAAAATGCAACAACTCTTTTAAAATATCTTTATCTGAGAGTTCTTTCTTCAAACTCTCTCTTATAACTTTTTTTAACAAAAAGATAAAACCAGTTGATTGTGAAGTGGAAAGGATGGGCTGCACAGCTCTGACCCTTAGAATAGGATAAAGATAAGATGTTATGCTTTCATAATCCATCTCATTAAGGAGTTCATCGAAAAGCGGCCCTAAATTTACAGAAATGGTATTGCCGACCGGATTAGCAAAAGGATCTTTCTGCCCCTTCATAAATTTGGAGGTGTCGGCAGGATAGGTATCAATAACTGAGAAAAGCCATTGTTTTACAATATCATCTTTGTTTCGCTCTAGTAAATTGTTCAGCCTCATATATCGGACACACTCCTAAAAATCGCATTTATAAAATAAGGTGACACCTACACTAACTTGATAGCGCTCAAAACAAATTAATAATAAAAACATGCTGTAAGGCATATGAATCAAGCTTTTAATTTTTATCTTATAAACAAATTACAAAATATTGTCAAGAATAAAAAAATAATATAAAACCCGTTTCCTGGAAAAAGATATGCCAAATAATCATTTAACTTATAGATAATACAAGCAAACCGCTTTCAGTGCTATTTTGTATGTAGTCCATGAAAATTTGTTGTTATATTATAAATAGGCTTGACATTAAAATGCTGGTAATATATTATGTAGTCCATAAATTATTAAGTGACCACATAATGCATCTGAGCTATAAAACTTCTAAGGCAATAAGAGAAAATAAAATGTGCAATATTGTAGTCCAGGAGAGCAAGCCTTATCTCGATCTCGCCGTTGCTAAGGAACGTGGACGAATTAACTTCCTCAAGTAGGCGCACAGATTTGGGTCGAATTTGTTCGATCTCAGATCACAAAAGTTGATGGAATAGCAGGCTATTTTGATATTTTTGTGATTTGAGATCGGGCAAAGGTTGCTTGAAGCTGTGATGTATAGTTGGGGAAGTTATTTCGTCCACGTTCCTAATGCTCTTTGGGATAGGATATATTGAATTTCCAGCTCAATTTGAAACACTCACTTTATAGACTTTCAGATAATTAATTTCACAAGGCTAGAAGGAGGAAGGCGTATTAGTTATACGTCGACGACTGATAACACAGCGAAATTATTTATCTGAAAGTCTTTAGCTCATATATTGTTGGTAATGACTACTAAAGATCAATTATTATTATACCTGAAAGAAAATCAAGGAAACTGGGTTTCCGGTGAGCTGATAAGCAATAATTTGGCAGTAAGTCGCTCTGCTATATGGAAGCATATCCGCAAGTTAAAGGAAGATGGCTATGTTATAGAATCTGCCCCGAAAAAGGGATATCTTCTCAGCAAAGCCTCAGATCCGATCACGGCTGATGAAATAAGGCAAGGTCTTTGCACCAATGTTTTAGGCAGAAAAAATATTATTTATTTGAAAGAAACTGACTCAACAAATACAAGGGCAAAAGAACTTGCAGCGCAGGGAGCCCCTGAAGGAACTCTAATTATTGCGGAAAAACAAACAAAAGGAAGAGGAAGAAGGGGAAGAAACTGGTTTTCACCACCGGGAGGTGGAATTTATTTTTCTCTTATCCTGAGGCCAGCCATATCACCTGGTGAAACCCCGAGAATAACTCTTATGACTGCCGTTGTTTTAGCGGAAACATTGATTTCCATGATGAAATTAAAATTAAGAATCAAGTGGCCTAATGACATTCTTGTAAATGGAAAGAAGCTGGCCGGCATTCTTACTGAGATCAGCACTGAAATGGATGCAGTAAATTATATCGTCGTTGGTCTTGGAATGAATGTAAACATGCAATTCGAAAATTTTCCCTCAGAAATAAAGAAAAAAGCCACCTCGATTTTAATAGAAACCGGAAAGCAGTTCCCAAGAGTCAGGTTTATTCAACACTATCTAAAAATGTATGAAAAATACTATGACATGTTTAAGAAAAATGATTTTGAGCCAATAATGAAACGCTGGAAGGAGCTTGCAGATATAATAGGTAATCAAATCAAGGTTGATGTTATAGGCAAAACTCATATTGGAAAAGTAATAGACGTTGATAATGACGGGGTGTTAATACTAAAAGACGATCAGGGTAGGCTGCAAAGAATATTTTCAGGTGATGTAACTCTGGCAAGACAACTTCCTGCAAGTTCATTGTAGTATAAAGCTTTTTCTTTGCGGCCACGCCTAATGCATCCATTGGCACATATGTCGCACTTTTCTTTCAGAACTTTTATAGCTGCCTTCTCCTGCTTATCTGTCAACAAATTACTTTCGATGATTTTTTTTAAAGACTGAATCCTGTACCTGTCCAGGCCGGAAGATCTCGAAAGCTGGTCAGCATGGCCGCCCCTTTTTATTATCAGCGGAGTTTCTATAAGATATACAGGGTATCTACAGCTTATCCTGAGCCACATATCATAGTCCTCACAGGCTGGCAGGGTTTCATCAAACATGCCTGTTTTTTCAAAAAGACTGCGTCTTATCATTACTGCAGAAGGGCTGACAAGGCACAGATAAAGTGAAGGTTTGAAAATATTCCCTGACAACTTTTTGTGCCGCTTCTTAGGATTTACAAAAATGCCGTTTCTTATCCATTTCTCTTCTGTCTGGCAAATCAGAGCATCAGGGTTTGCATTGAAAAAATCAACTTGCGTTGACAGTTTTTGCGAAAGCCAGAGATCGTCTGAATCCAAAAAAGCAATAAACCGCCCTGATGCCGAAACAATGCCTCTGTTTCTTGCAGAGCTTACTCCTTTGTTTTCCTGCATTAAGACAACAATATCTTTTTTGTATGAACTTAGAATATCCTGAGTGTTGTCAGTTGACCCGTCATCTACAATAATGAGTTCAAAATCCGTAAAATCCTGGGCCAGCACAGAATCTATAGCCTCTTTAAGTATCCAGCCGCGATTATATGTGGGGATTATTACGCTTACCAGTGGATTTTTTTTCGCACCTTTAATTCTTCGTGGCTTGCTACGGAGGTAGTTCATTACTCTAAGACATCGTAACCGCGGACAAGAACTTCTCTTGGTTTTACACCATCTGAAGGGCCGACGACCCCCTCTTTCTCCATTATTTCTATAATTCGTGCGGCCCTGTTATACCCTATGCGCAAATGGCGCTGTATCATGGATATGGAAGCCTGGCCTGTGTTAGTAATAAGCGCTATAGCTTCATCATATTTTTCGTCATATTCAAGATCTTCAGATGAGGCTTTTTCTTTTTCAGATTCAGTTATTACTGCATGATCATATTCCGGGGTTTCCTGTTCTTTCAAAAACTCAGTTATTCCAGCAATCTCTTTTTCTGAAATGTATGCACCATGTATGCGCTGAAGCTTGGCTGTTCCCGGAGGCAAAAAAAGCATATCTCCATTTCCTAGAAGATTTTCTGCTCCATTTGTATCAATTATTGTCCTTGAATCTGTTTTGGAAGAAACCTGGAAGGAAAGACGTGTCGGGAAATTAGCCTTTATTATTCCTGTAAGTACATCCACTGAAGGTCTTTGGGTCGCAAGTATCAGATGTATGCCTGCAGCCCTTGCCATTTGCGCGAGCCGTGTCAATGCAACCTCAACGTCTCTGGAAGCAACCATCATCAAATCAGCCAGCTCATCAATAATTATAACAATATATGGTAGTTTTTCAGGACCATTTTTTTCTTTTGTTTTTTCCTTAGCTGTTTTTTGATTATATTGTTTTATATTTTTCACTTTCTTTTCTGAAAGCAACTTATATCTATTTTCCATTTCATGTACAGCCCAGAAAAGAGCATTGGTTGCTTTTTTTACATCTGTAACCACAGGAGTAATAAGATGTGGAATCCCATCATAGTTTGAAAGTTCAATCCTTTTCGGATCTATCATAATGAGCTTTGCTTCATCGGGATTTGCTTTGAACAAAAAACTGCAAATCATAGCATTCAGAGCTACACTCTTGCCTGTGCCGGTTGCGCCTGCAATTAAAAGATGCGGCATTTTATCCAGTTCCGCTACTACCGCGTTCCCTATTATATCTTTGCCAAGACAGATTGTAAGCTTTGACTTTGATTTTTCAAAGTTATTTGAAATAATAATATCTTTTAGTCTTACTGTTTCTCTTGTCTCATTAGGCAGCTCAATACCGATAGCCGCTTTCCCCGGGATCGGTGCCACAATCCTGATGCTTGTCGAGCGAAGAGCGAGAGCAAGATCGTCAGTAAGTCCGACTATTTTGCTAATCTTTATCCCGGGGGCAGGCTCATATTCAAAGGTCGTAATAACAGGGCCCGGCAATATGGTTACGACTTTCCCTTGCACGTTGAAATCTTCAAGTTTCTTTTCAAGCAGTTTCGACTGCATTCTTAGATTTTTATCATCAGCAGAAGCAGAGCTTATTTCAGGATTTTCAAGCAGATTAACAGACGGGAGTTGAAACCCATTTTCTGCTTTCATGAACTCAAATACATCCTGTTTTGGAGCAGGTCCTTCCCTGATCGGTTTGGACTCTTTTGCCCTTATCTTTATTTCGCGATCTTTTTTTTTGATAGACTCTTTTTTTATTTTTGATCGGTTTTTGGCTTTTTCTCTTCGCTCTTTCAATATTACGATTAATTTTTTTGTGCTTTTTACTGCATTTATAATCAGCTTCCAGGATCGTTTCAAAAAGATGATCAAAGAAAAACCAGTGGCCATGATAAAACCCATAAGCCACATAAGGATAAGTATGACAGCGCCGCCTGTATGATTTGTATATTTGATAAGGAATGATTTGATGGGGGTGCCTATTATGCCGCCGGATGAAAATTTGCTTCCGAAAATTATGAAGTGGTTTTGCTGGAATGCAAGAAGGCTTCCGGTAGAGATAATAAGAATAATTCCACCAACTATTATCAGAATAATAGCTTTTTCATGGTAGTCACCAAAAAAATGTGCGCTGGATAAAAGAAATAATATCGGTATCCAGAACGCCCCAAGTCCAAACAGCCCAATTAAAATACCCGAAACATGGGCTCCAAATATGCCGAACAGGTTGTAAACATCACCTGCCGCTTTTGCATTATGAATTGAGGGATCTTCAGGGCTGTATGACAAAAGACTGCCCAGTGTGAAAATTAATAGAAAAAAAAGGAAAATGCCGATAATTTCTTTGCGCATATTTTTTTGTTTATACCTGAGTTGAGCGATTTTTTGCGAAGAAATGTGCTAAGATTTTGTTGCAGCAAGATTTGCGAAAAGCGTAGGCATACCAATGGATATGTCGAGACTTTTCGTAAGTCCTTGATGCGCAAGAGATTGGTGCAAGTCGAGTAAAAAATTGCTCAATTTAGGTTATACTTCTATAATAAAAGGTAGTATAACCGGACGGCGTCCTATTGTAAAATAAAAATACTTCTTTAGAGCCGGCTGTATCTGAGATCTGATTTTATCAATTCTGTCAGGGACATCAGGGCCTGTTTCTTCTAAAATTTCAAGTATTACGCACTTTGCGTCTTCGAGAAGATGTCCTTTTTCCATCTCAAATACAAAACCATGTGAAACGATTTCCGGGCCATGCATAATTATTCCTGTTTCTTCGTCAAAAACCATGTTAACTACAACAAAACCATCTCTTGACAGCAGACGTCTTTCTTTTAGTACACTTCTCCCGACATCACCGACTCCTTTCCCGTCAATAAGCACCCTGCCGGTCATGATCTTGTCAAGGACTCTTCCTCCATTTTTATCAAATTCAATTACATGGCCGTTTTCAGCGAGAAGTATTTTGTTTTTTGCGACGCCAACTTGTTCGGCAAGCCGAGTGTGCAGAATCAGGTGCCGGTATTCACCGTGTATCGGAATAAAATGTTCAGGCTTGGTAAGGTTTATCATTAGTTTTAATTCTTCTTGAAAAGCGTGGCCTGATACATGAATGGCTGAAATCTTTTCATAAATAACGTCAGCGCCCTTTTTGTAAAGATTGTTTATAATACTTGAGATAGCTTTTTCATTTCCGGGAATGAATTTTGATGAGAAGATGACTGTATCACCTTCCTTGATTTTTATTTGTTTATGGATGCCTCTGGACATACGGGCCAGGGCTGACATAGGTTCACCCTGGCTGCCGGTTGTTATTATTATTATTTCATCGTCTTTAACGTTATTAATTTGTTTAATATCAATTTCCATTTTTTCAGGAATATGGATGTATCCAAGATCTTTCGCAATAGTTGTGCTAACCTCTATACTTCTGCCGTTAATTAGTATTTTTTTGCCTTTTGACTTTGCAATATTAATTATTTGCTCTATCCTTGCGACATTAGAAGCAAAAAGAGCTACAATGATACGCCCTTTGCTTTCCTCAATTATTTTTGCCAGTGTTGCACCTATTTTCTTGTCAGAGATAGTATAGCCTTCTTTTTCCACATTTGTGGAATCTGACAACAGTGCAAGAACTCCTTCATCTCCACACCTGGCAAACTTGTTTAGATCGGTCATTACGCCATCCACCGGCGTATGGCTGATTTTAAAATCCCCTGTGTGCACAATAAGACCATAAGGTGTTTTAACCGCAATGCCTATGCCATCCACAACGCTGTGGCTTACACGGATAAACTCAAGCTCAAAGATTCCTATTTTAAGTTTTTTTCTATGAGAAATTTCATTGAGAGAAGTTGATGAAAGAAGACCATGTTCTTCAAGTTTGTGCCTTACTATTCCAAGCGTGAAACGAGTTCCAAAGACCGGTGCATTTATTTCTTTAAGCAGATAGGGCAGGGCTCCGATATGATCTTCGTGAGCATGGGTTAAAACGATACCTGAAACTTTGGACTTGTTTTCTTTCAGGTAATTAAAATCTGGTATTACATAGTCGATGCCAAGCATATAATCTTCAGGGAACATAAGACCTGCATCAACAACAAAAATAGTATCCCCGTATTCAAAGGCCATCATATTAAGGCCGATTTCTCCCAACCCGCCCAACGGGATAATTTTCAATTTCATAATGTCTCTTTTTTTTCCTTCTCAAAAGATTCGCAAATGATATTTCTTACTTTTTCAAGAAGCTCGTCTTTACTTTTTCTATTATAATTTTTTGTTTCAATTGGTTCTTTGATTTCTATAGTAACATTACCTGGTTTGATAATAATTTTATCCTTAGACATGATAGGCCATGTTCCATGTATTATTACAGGAACTATCGGAACTCCGGATTCCACCGCTAAAACAAACCCACCTTTTTTAAATGGACTGATATTACCGTCTTTGCTGCGTGTACCCTCAGGATAGATTAATACCGAAACTCCTTCCCGAATATTTTTTGCAGCCTTTTTTAAGCTTTTAAAAGCAGCTCTGCGATTTGATCTGTCAATATTAATATGCCCAATCCTGTGCATCGCATAACCGAAAATCGGTATCTTGAAAAGTTCTGCTTTTGCAACCCATCTGAACTTAAAAGGAAGATAAGCCAGAGCAACGGGAATATCAAAGTTGCTCTGGTGGTTAGACATGTATATATAAGACCTGTCAGGTCGTAAGTTGTAAACGCCATCGACGGTTACTTTAATGCGACTGACGGCAAGTACAAATTTTGCCCATGTTTTTGTACAATTATAAGCCAGATCGCTATTTTTATTTATAAAAGATGCAAGTATGGTTAGGCTGCTGAAAAAGACTGTAGCAGGAAAAGTAAATATTGCAATAATCAGGGTTCGTATCATAAATAGTAATAGTTCACGGTCGTCGGTTCACGAGACCTTTGCAAAACGTGAACCGTCACCTAAGACGTTATTTCCAGTTTTTCGAATATTGTATCAGCAAATTTAATAATCCAGTTGCGCTGGGATTCAGTAGCATAGCTTGTACAATTGCATTTTATTGTACTTCTGGATCTTACAAGAAGTTCACAAGATACACGGTCATGTTCTATATCGATTGCAAAATAAAATGGCCGGCATTCCTTATGTTCTGCCTGAATGTCAGTCAGAATATTTTCATCAAGCTGTATCCAGTATATTCCATCCATCTTTGAAGAGCCGACATTCTCATCCAGATAAGTCTTAATCTTTTCGTATTCTCCTGGCCTTAGTTCATCAATAATATATTGTTTCATAATTTTTCAAAATTAGCACAGTTTATTTGGGCGCGCAACCTAAATCCTGCAAGTATCAAGTTTGCCGCATTTTGTGTTTCATGTACATCTGGAACAGGACTTGATCAATATGAAAGGCTTGATCCATGTTGCCGCCGCCTGTTCGCACAAAGTACAAAAAATCAGGGCAGGCAAATGCATAATTATCGGGTTTATTGATAATTCCGTTGAAAGAACAGCAATTGCCAGAAAAAGGAGCGCCAAATACTTCGTGACAGTCTTCTCCCAGAACATCTTTTTAATTCTTTCAGCTTCATGGAAAGATTATCACCAATTTTGTTTAATATTCAAGGAGTTGTTTTGCCCTTTTTCAGAGAATGAAATTGAGGAGCCTCTAATTTTGTTCTTGACAATTTTTGTACTTAAGAACAAAATAAATTTTATCTTTCGTTAATTCCATAACACCATTGATTTTTTTGATTTAAAATGGGGTTATGGAGGCCTTTCAGTTTCCAGGTTTGTCTTTTATATGTTGCTCATGCAATCGGAGTGTTTTTCATGCAAGCCGTAAATATGAGGTCAGACTGAAATGGAATACTATACCACATCACTTCAACACATCCTGGCAGAAATAGAGCGTATTGATCTGATCATTAAGAGGCAGGTGCAGCTAACGCGTGAAGTACAGAAAAGCAACTGCGAATTCCAGGGTCTCTGTATCTCTGAGCAAGAGATAGATGCGCTTTTGAAACTGCTGATCTGCTTACCCCTCTGGGCAAGTGCTCTATCGCCATCGTTCTATACTAAGGTTAGGATCGCGTTTGACCGGATGGCCGTAGACATTGGCAAATGCAAGACCGAAAGCACCATGCAGGGCATTACCCTGTGTCTTAACGAACCGGCGCGTCTCTTTCACTTAACTCCCTTTGATGTGGACACCATCCTGATCTGCCTGGCTCCGACACTCGATATGCGCTACGAGCGGCTGTATGCTTATTTCCAGGACCACTTGACCAAAAAGCGACCTATAGGTCTTCGCAGATGAATTGATGCTAAAATTTATATCCCCTTGATTTTAGCGCAAAAATCAAAAAGCCGTGTTTGTGCGTCCCAAATCGGCATACACGATACAGTGTTACATCAGTTGCATTGTACAATAAGAGTATCAATTCATTTGCGACGTACTATAAGCCTGGATCTGGTTCTCATAAGGTTAAAAAATAAACCATGATCAACGACCTCGACAAAACAATAGAAGAACTCCTCAAGCAAGGCCTCCCGTCAGAGCTGGTCTCACAGGTGACCATAAGCTTTGCCACGCCCGATGATCAGTTTCCGCCTACCTCGGTCACTCTGCCGACAATAGATATCTTTCTCTACGACGTTCGGGAAAATCGGGATCTGCGGAGCAACGAGTGGACCGTTGAACGGCACAGTAGCGGTACAGCTACTAAAAAACGTCCACCAGTGCAGGTGGAATGCTCTTATCTGATTACGGCCTGGCCCGGCGATAGCGCTCCCAATCCTGTTATGGATGAGCACCATCTGCTGGGTGAGGTGATGAAGGTGTTCTTGCGCCACCCCACTATTCCTGCCGGGATGCTTCATGGGAGTTTGAAAGGTCAGGATCTGCCTCTGCCTGTCTTGAGCCTGCAGCCTGGTCGATTGCAAAGTCTTGGAGAGTTCTGGCGAGCCATGGGCGGCAAACCCAAGGTTGCTCTTAACTACAGCGTGACCATCGGTGTAGAGCCGTTTAAAACAGTTGAGGGGCCGGTAGTTCTGGAAAAGATAGTTACTATAAAGCATAAGGGATGAGAAATGGTAATATTAAGAAATTAACATATGATAATAATGTTTTAATCATTAAACTTAAGACATAAAAGGAGGTATGCCATGCCTGAGTATTTAGCGCCAGGGGTCTATATCGAAGAAATTGAAATAGGTGGAAAGCCTATTGAGGGGGTGAGCACAACCACGGCAGGATTCATTGGAGAGACAGATCGTGGGCCGGCAATGCCAAGGCTGATTACCGGCCTGGAACAGTTTCTAAGACTTTACGGTGGATTTCTTCCTGATTCGTATCTTCCGTATGCTGTGGAAGGATTTTTCAGCAACGGAGGCAAAAGGTGTTTTATTTGCAGGATTGTCGGAAAAAACAGCAGCCCTGCAATTCTTGAGATTCCGATACATAGTGATAAATCGGAAAAGCCCAAAAAATCATCGAAGGCTGCTGCGAGTGAATCTCTCAAAGAAACCGCACCAGACGAGGAATCTCCTCAAGGAAATTCCGGTCAAGCATTTAGTATAAAGACTATAGGCCATGGAGCCTGGGGAAATCGTGTGGCAATAAAGATTGAACAGGCCAGTCTCTCCGCCCTTAATCCAAAACTTTTCAAATTAATCGTAATCTATTGGAAAGCCGCCCCTCCAGAGCCTGTAGCCGATCCTACTGATCCGAATAAACAGCGAGACTCAAACCGCAGGGAACCGTCGCTTATCGAAGTCTACGACAATCTTTCTCCTGAAATATCATCTAGTGACTATTATGAAAAAAGAATCAATAATATTTCTTCTCTTATAGAAGTCAGTAAAATAAGCGATGCGGTTACTCCCCCTACAGAAGGATTAAAATTTCTTGAAGGCGGTTCAGATGGCGCGAAAACAGATTTTTCTGCTTATAAAGGGAAAGCCGGAGCTAATCCTGGAGAACGCACGGGTCTTAGCGCATTTACCGAGGTCGATGAGATTTCTATGGTTTGTATTCCAAATGAGAATAGTTTTACGGGATTAACCGATGAGATAGTAAAACATTGTGAGTTGAAGAAGGATTGTTTTGCTGTTCTTCAAGCCGGGCAAAACGCTGGTCTTGTCAGTAAACTTATGCCGCCTTTGGATTCAAAATATGCCGCTTTTTATTATCCGTGGATTAAGGTAATGGATCCGCTTACAAACAGCCCAAAGCTTATACCTCCAGGAGGACATGTTGCAGGTGTCTATGCCAGAAGTGACACAGAGCGGGGCGTGTATAAAGCTCCGGCCAATGAAATAGTAAGAGGAGCAGTTGGGTTGCAATTTTCTCTAACCAAGGGAGAACAGGATATTCTAAACCCAAGAGGAGTAAATTGTATCAGGGCTTTCCGTGGACGTGGCATAAGGGTTTGGGGAGCGAGGACAATTTCGAGCGATCCTATATGGAAATATGTAAATGTCAGGCGGCTGTTTTTGTATATTGAAGAATCTATTGAAGAAGGAACCCTGTGGGTGGTCTTTGAGCCTAATGATCAGAGGCTTTGGGCAAGAGTAAAGCAAACCATCACCGATTTCCTCACCAGAGTATGGAAGGATGGCGCTTTAATGGGGACTACACCTGATGAGGCTTTCTTTGTAAAATGCGATGAAACTACTATGACTCCGGATGACATAGATAATGGAAGGCTGATTATTCTTATCGGTATAGCTCCTGTCAAACCGGCGGAATTTGTCATCTTCCGAATTGCGCAATGGCGCAGCGGCTCGGAAATAACTGAATAAAATTAATGTTTAAATTATTAAATAGGGAGGTTGATTATGCCTGCTGGAAAAAGAAAAGATCCATATCAAAATTTCAGGTTTCTGGTTGAGATCGATGGGATTACTCAGGCCGGATTTCGGGAGGTGACAATCCCTGATACTGCGCAAGATCCCATTGAGTACAGGGAGGGTAACGAAGCGATTACGGTAAGAAAACTCCCAGGTCTTATAAAATATGGAAATGTTACTCTGAAATGGGGAATTACTGATTCGCTAGACCTTTATAACTGGCGAAAGGATGTAGAAGATGGAAAAATAAAAGATGCCAGAAAAAATATGGCTGTTGTAGTTCTGAATGATGAAGCTAATTCGGTTACACGCTGGGAATTTTCACAAGCATGGCCAACCAGATACGATGCTCCGGACCTTAATGCTACCGGAAATGAGATTGCTATAGAAACATTGGAGATTGCTCACGAAGGGATGAAGAGAACCCAGTAAAATAAGAAACGGAGACGAAATAACTTCCACAACTATGCATCACAGCTTCAGGCCGCCTTTGTTCGATCTCAAATCCCAAAAATATTGAAATAGCTCGCTATTCCATCAACTTTTGTGATTTGAGATCAAACAAATTCGACCCAAATCTGTGCGCCTACTTGGGGAAGTTAATTCGTCCCCGTTCCTAACCGGAGGTAATATGGTTTTCCAGACAGAATATGAGTTTGTTCTGCCAAAAGGTTATGTTGATAAGGAAGGCAATCTTTACAAAGAGGGTATTCTGCGTCTGGCTAATGCGGCTGATGAGATTTTGCCCCTGAAAGATCCTCGTGTTCAGAACAACCCGGCCTATTTGACAATTATTCTCCTTTCAAGGGTGATTACCAAACTTGGAACCATAGAGGATATTAATCCAAGGATTATTGAGGGACTCTTTGTGGAAGATCTGACATATCTTCAGGAGTTCTACCGGAGAATAAACGGAGGGGGATCATTAACACTCACAACAAAGTGTCCCCATTGTAACGGTCAAGTGGAGGTCAGTTTGAGCCAGGGGGAATAGTTGGCTATCCCCTCGACCGGCTCTACGAGGAGATAGCCTTTATTGCCTATCATTTTCACTGGGGAAATGAGGAGATAATGGACTTGCCTCATCAAGAAAGGTGCAGGTGGGTAGAGGAGATATCTAAGATTAATAAGAAGATAAATGCCTCAATTAAAAACTGAAATTGCTAAGGAGCAAGGAAATGGTGCCTGGGAAAAGGCGTGATCCTTATGTAAACTTTAACTTCCTGGTAGAGATCAATGGAATGATAGAAGCCGGATTTTCTGAAGTAAGTGGTCTGGACATAGAAACAGAGGTCTTTGAATACAAGGAAGGAGGAGTGAATGCCTATATCCATAAATTACCAACCCAAACAAAATACTCCAATATCATTCTCAAACGAGGGGTCACTGATTCAGTTGAACTGTGGCAGTGGCAAAATAAGGCTGTCGCAGGAAAGGTTGAGCGCAGATCCGGCTCCATTATACTCCTTAATGAGACTGGAGAGGAAAATGCTCGATGGAATTTCAAAGATGGTTGGCCTTGCAAATGGAAAGGGCCGAATTTTAAGGCCAATTGCAATGAGGTAGCTATCGAAATTCTAGAGATCGCCCATGAAGGAATCGAAAGGGTTTAAGATGCTTAATGAAGGATATCTCTCTTGTATCGGGAGACTGAACGAGAGATTGATAAATTTTCACAAAGATATTCTAAAAAACTATCTTAGGCCTTTAGGAGCCAATTCCCTTGGTTTCCTGGAGTCCTGTTTTGGCCCAAGGATGTTCAGATCTCCCGGGGCCGAAATGTTGAATCTGCCAGAAGTTGAGATGATCTATCTTGTTCAACCTGTGATGAACACCTTATCTATGGAGGAAGATCTAAATAGTGAAGAAAAGCCCTCGGCATATCCATCTGTTGAAGGTCAAGTGAAAGGATTACTTCTTGAAACAAAAAGAAAAGCAATCTCTGGTGGATCAGAAAACTTAATTAAAAGCTTCTTGCCCATATACAAGCACAAGTATATTCCTGCATTTATGGAATCATTATTTTATAAAGGACTTAGGGTATGCTCAAAAATAAATTTACACTTTCAGGTGTCGAGACGCTCGTATGACAAGACGCCGAGCTATTTAACCGACGAGCAACGCAGTCATACGGGATGGATAGGCGCAGCAAAATCTGAAATCTTTACTGCACCCAAAGGGCTTGCTCTTATTGATCATATGCCATTTTCTGCACTTCAGGAGAGCAAGATGGCCGATGCCGTAACTCCACAACCTCTTCCTGTTGCAGCCGATATATTTTTCTCATCATTCAAAACGCAAAGTAGAAGACCAACGTTTTTCTCTGACACTATGGTTATCAATAGCGCTAAAGATGACCTGGATAAATGGGAAAGGAACACAAGAATCTATCACGGCCGTCCTGCCGAGGCGCGACCAATTCTTCACTTTGGAAGGTCTTTGCTCAGGATGAAAGAAGATGCTTTGAGTGATGAACATGCTTCCTTTTCCTCGCAGCTTATTTTCCTTGATAGGCATCATAATTCAAGTCGGTCATTGAAAGTTATGAGAGTCAAAGAAAATACAAACTCAAGAAAGGATGTCAAGAGTTATCCAATCGGTTTTGAGCCCTCCGGCTTAACCGATCCGGCTCAACATTTAGTAGATTATGAGCTTATAGCCGACAGGGTCTATGATATAATAGAAAATCGTCTCAGAATAGAAAAGGAAAGAGAATAAGGAGTATAATGGGATTAGAAAAAGCATTTATTGTCAATACCGTTACGGGAGATAAGATAGAGGTACTCTTCAATCCTGCAGAATATACTTTTGAAAAGAGTAATCGCTTCGCTGAAGTCGGAATTCCGGGAACAGGCTCTCCTTTTTTGCAATTTGTCAGAGGAGATATTAAAAGACTTTCCACGGAACTTTTCTTTGATACGTATGAAAAAGGAACCGATGTTCGCGAGTATACTAACAAGATAGTAGGTCTATTGGATATTGAACCTTCTACCCATGCTCCCCCCGTCTGCCTTTTTAGCTGGAGCAAGGTGCAATTCACTTGTGTCCTTGAAAATGTTAGTCAAAGATTCACCATGTTTTTAGAGAGTGGAATACCGGTCCGTACAACTTTAAGCGTTATTTTCAAAGAATATAATGCTCCGGAGATTGAAACACGGCGCAGCCCCTTGCACGCCTCTGATTATACGACTTATCGGGTCGTGAAAGAGGGCGATACGTTAAGTGGGATTGCCGGCGAAGAGTATAAAGATCCGGGAAAATGGCGTCTAATAGCGGATTTCAATGGTATTGATAATCCCATAATACTGAAATCAGGTCAGGTCCTGACTATTCCAGGCCTTTCATAATCAAACAGAATGCTTTGGAGGGGGTCATATCAATTATGCCCGATGAAGTCAGAAAAGATTATTATGTTCCTCTGTTCAATATAAGCATTGACGGTAAAAAACTAGAGTATGATATAGCTAAGGATATTATCAATGTGACTTATGAAGACAAACTGAATGCTGCGGATATATTCTCCTTCACCTTATGGGTCAGGCACGAAAAGCCTGAATATTTTCATAGCAATAAATTGACCAGGATTGATTCTGAACTTTTTGATGAAGGTGGTGGAGTCGAGATAAAAATAGGTTATTCTAATGACTTGCATACCATGGTAGTTGGCGAGATAACTGCTCTTGAACCTGTATTTTCTCAGGATGGAATCGCTACTTTGACTGTAAGAGGACAAAACCGTTATCATCGTCTGAGGAGAGAGAGAAGGAGGCGACCTTTTTTAGACATGAGTGATAGTCAAATTGCCGCTCAGATAGCTAGAGAAATGAATTTGACCCCTGATGTAGATCATACTGATGAAAGATACTCATATGTATATCAAAACAATCAGAATAATATACATTTCCTGAAACATAGAGCTGCAAGTATTAATTATGAAGTATGGGTAACAGATAGGACTCTTCATTTTAAGAAAAGTGGAAGTGGCCAGAGAAAACTATATGTCTTAGAGTGGGGTAAAACCTTGAGGTCTTTTTCGCCAAGGCTTAATACCTTCAATCAACTGAGCAAGGTTATAGTTAAGGGCTATAATTTACAAGAAAAGGAGCTCATTGGTATAGCCAAAAATGGTGATGAAATCACTAAGATGGGAGGCAAAAGAACAGGCGCTCAAGCTGTGGAAGACGCTTATGACTCGGATGCCGAATTTGCCATAGTAGATAGACCTGTGCGCTCACAACATGAGGCTGAAGAAATGGCTAAGGCAAAGTATAATAAAACAACTATGGATTATATCACCGGTAGTGGAACTTGCATTGGCACACCAGAGGTGAGAACGGGTAAAATAATAGAATTAAAAGGCATGGGAAAACGGTTCAGCGGACTATATTATATTACATCCTCGAAACATACAATAAATGATACCGGTTATTTGACTAAATTTGAAGTGAAAAGGAATGCCGCATGAGTTTACGAGACGCTCTTTCAGATACTGTTGCGGATGAAGACAAGGCTGCCAAGCTATATGGTGTTGTAGTCGGGGTTGTGACTAATAACAAAGACCCTGAAAATCTGGGAAGAGTTAAGGTAAAATTCCCATGGTTGCAAGAGAGTGATGAAAGTTACTGGGCGCGCATAGCTACCCTTATGGCCGGTCCGGATAGAGGGACTTTTTTTCTGCCCGAAGTAGGCGACCATGTTTTGGTGGCCTTTGAACATGGTGATATCAATTATCCTTTTGTGCTCGGAGCGCTTTGGACATTGAAGCAAAAACCGCCTTTTAATAACGCTGACGGAAAGAATAACATCCGCGCCATAAAATCCCGGAGCGGTCATGTTATCGTCTTTGATGATAATAACGAAGAGAAAAAAGAGAAAATAATTATAAAAACGAACAAAGGCTATGAGATAACCCTGGATGATGGCGCCGGTCAGATACTTATAACGACAAGAGGCGGACACCGGGCGATCTTAGACGATGCAAAGAAGGAAATATCAATAAACACCAAAAAAGGTAATCAACTATTTTTAAATGATGAGATCCATCGCATACAATTCTGCACTACAGATGGGCAGATGATGGTCTTGGACGATGAGTCAAAGTCTATAATAATTACGGATTTTGCCCTGGAAAATACAATAGATATAGCTTATGGAGCACATGAAATAACAATAACCAGTGTGAACGGAAATATCAAATTAGAGGCGCCAAAGGGTAAAATAACCCTTTCGGCAAAAGAAATCCAGGCTATTTCTAAAGCTTCTATCAACATGGAAGCCAAAGGCACCATGGTTATCAAAGGTAATACGGTTCATATTAATTGATATTTCTCAATATTTTGTCGGAGAAGACTAATGAGTAAGGAATTCTTGGGCGTTGGTATAAAATTTCCATTTCAAACCAATCTTAGTGGCGGAATTGCTCTCTCCTGCCACGAGGAGGATATCAAAGAGTCCATCCGAATCATCTTAGGGACTTCAAAAGGCGAGAGGTTGATGCGTCCCGATTTTGGGTGCGGAATCCATAAGTTAGTATTTGCGCCTGTCAATACTTCCACTGAGGGGTTGATCATACATCATATTAGAGAGGCTTTGATATTGTTTGAGCCAAGACTGGAACTACTGAAAGTAGATGTATCCAAAGATGAGGTTGATATTGGCAAGTTACTTATAAACATAGACTATAAAGTCATTCGCACCAATAACATATTTAACCTGGTTTATCCCTTTTATTTACACGAAAAAGGAGAGTTATAGTGTCGAAATTACAAGCGCCAAATTTAGATGATCGCACCTTTCAGGATATAGTTAATGAGGCAATAAAACTTATTCCTAGATATTGTCCCAAATGGACAAATTATAATCCCGGTGATCCAGGCATTACGTTGATTGAACTTTTTGCCTGGATGACAGAACTGATTATCTACCGACTCAATCGTGTTCCTGATAAAAATTACATTGAATTCCTGAATCTTATAGGGATAAATCTACTTCCTGCCCAACCTGCCAGGGGAGTTGTTACCTTTAAAATTGTTGAAGGGGCAAGGGAAGAAGATTTAATTCCGGGAGATAAGGGTATAGAGTTGGCTACTGCTCAGACTAAAACCGCTGAGGCAATTGTATTTGAGACCGAGCATGAAGTCAATCTGACTTCTATCAAGATAATAAAATGCTGCTCTAAAGACCCTTATGGATTTTCGGATCATACTGAAAGCGTTTTAAGTGAATCCTTAGCAAAGGAACCATATTATATCTTTCATAGTGATACGGAAATAGAGCGTATTCTCTATCTTGGCGATAATGAACTCCTGTCTTTGAGTGGAGATATGGCGCTTAAAATTTATTTTCAACTCTTAGCAGAACATACTGCCGAGAGAATAGATTTAGATTGGGAATTCTGGAATGGTGCCGGATGGGAGAGTACGATTCCTTTATCTGATGAGACAAAAAATTTGACTAACAGTGGTTATGTGACTTTTGATGAAATATTAGGAATAGAAAAAACAAAGGTCAATGAAATTGAAAGTTTCTGGCTTCGTTGTCGGTTGGTCAAGGTAGAAAGAGGGCGGGCCTTACCCTATATGGTTGCTATCAAAGGAACTGCGGAACTTAAAGAAAGCAGGGGACTAAAGCCGGAGCGCGGCTACACAAATGTTGAGGAGACACAGTATTTACCTATTGATTTTAATAGAAATTTTTATCCTTTGGACAAATTGCCCAGGCTAAATACTGCTTTCTACCTTGCAAGCCAAGAGGTTTTGTCAAGAAAAAATGCTCGTATCTCCTTAGAGGTAACAATGTCGGACTTTTATATCCCCTTACCCTTTGAATCTCTGAAAGAATTAAAATTGGCCTGGGAATATTGGGCGCAAAATAGAGAGTGGAAAATTTTGGGTATAACTACACCTGTCGGTGTTGAGTTGGGTAAATTTGCTTTTATGGATGAAACTGATGCTTTTACCAAAACAGGTTCCATATCTTTTAACTGTCCTCCCGATATTAGCCTTGCAGAGATAGGGGAAGAAAAAAACCACTGGATTCGAGCCAGAATCATAGCCGGTGATTATGGCACGAAAACTACAACCATTAGACCACCATCCATCAAGACTGTTTTTCTCAAGTTTAGTCAAGAGTTAATGACTCCTCAGCATTGTTTAGCTTATAATGATTTTATCTTTAGGGATATTAACAAGGAGATGCGCGAGAAAAAAATTACTTCTTTTCAGCCTTTTAAGATTCATCCGGAGTTATCGCCGGCCTTTTATTTGGGATTTGATCGACGATTCAGCAACAAACTCCATCGAGTTTACTTTTGGGTAGCTGAAGAAGCGCCAGATGAAGGAAATCGACAAAAAAAAAAATCCGAGGCTGGACAACAGGTAGTAGTCTGGGAATATTGGTCTAAAGAAAAGAAAAAATGGGTAAACTTGAAGATGATTGAAGATAACACCAAAAATTTTACCCGGGCCGGCGATATTGCATTTATAGGTCCATCTGATTTTAGTGGAACTGAAGTCTTTGACACTAAGGCTTATTGGATTAGAGCTAGATGGGAGATCTGCAAATACGGATATTTACCTAAGTTGCGAGGAATTAATCTTAACTCCGTCAGTGTGATTCAGGCTAAATCTTTTAAAAATGAAATCTTAGGCTCAAGTAACGGCAACCCAAACCAGATATTTAGTTTTTCGCAAGCTCCTATCCTTCCGAATTTAGAAATTTTAGTCAAAGAGAAAGAGACTCCAACCGGAAAAGCTATTTGGACAAGATGGCGCCAGGTAGCTAACTTCTTCGAATCAAAAGAAGATGGCCGGCACTATATCTTAGACTGCCAGGCTGGCAAGGTGTATTTTGGAGATAGCATACATGGCAAGATTCCTCCAATAGATAGAAATAACATAAAATGTAGTAGGTACAGGGTTGGTGGTGGAGCAATAGGTAATGTGGGGGCAGGAACAATTACTGTGCTCAGGGGTTCTATTCCATATATTGAATCTATTACCAACTTAGAATCCGCTGGTGGTGGAGCTGGTCAGGAAACAGTGAAACAAGCAAGATTACGGGGTCCAAGCACCCTTAAACATCGGTATCGGGCAGTGACAAAAGATGACTTTGAGGCATTAACTAAAGAGGCTTCCAACAATGTAGCTAGAGCAAGATGTTTGCCAACTGAGGAAAAACCCGGAGAAGTTACAGTTATTATAGTTCCTGAAAGTAAAGAAGACAGACCATCTCCAAGTACTGAATTATTGGGGAAGGTAAGAGATTATCTGGAGCAGCGGCGCCTGATCACCACTAAACTTAAGATAGTTAAACCGAGTTATACTAAGATTTCAATAAAAATTGATGTAGCCATCGGGATACCGGAACATTCATCCAAACTGAAAAAGAAGATGGAGGAAGAGTTAAGAGGTTTTCTTCATCCTCTTAGAGGAGGCCCGAGACAAGAAGGTTGGGAATTTGGCAGAGATGTATATATCTCTGAGATATACCAAACTCTTGAGGGTATCGAAGGAATAAACTATGTTGCCAACCTGGTCTTAAATGACAATCCACGACTCCAGAAAGTGGCTGTACCGGATAATTCCTTAGTCTATCCTGGTGAGATCATTATAAATATCATCTCGGGTTAGGAAAATTTTATGTCAACAACTTTGTTACAGATTGGGGCGCCCGGACTTATAGATTTATTACTCTCAGAAGCCGGAGAAAGACTTTTTCAATCAGGGCTGACGCTTGGACAGGTTACATATCATGAGGACAATGAGAAAGAGGAAGGGGTGGTCCTAACTCAAAAGCCGAAACCGGGCTTTCTACTCAATCAGGGACAGGCAGTGGACCTGACTGTAGCACGCAGGAGTTATTTACAGTACCTGCCTGCTATCTATCACCAGGAAGATATAAGTGGTGGAAACTTATTAAAAGACTTCTTGCAAATTTTTCAGCATATATTCTCAGGTCTTGAGGTCAAAATAGATCAAATCTATACTTATTTTGATCTTGATCGGGCGCCTTTAGATTTTTTGCCCTGGTTAGCCTCCTGGGTGGATTTAGTTCTGGATGAGAGTTGGAGCGAAGAGAAGAAGAGGAACCTTATCAAAATTGCAACAGAGCTTTATAAATGGCGAGGTACTGCTAAAGGCTTGAAGTACTTTTTGGACTGGTTCGGCGAGGTAGAGGTAAAGATCAAGGAATGGAATTGGCCGGCCGGCTTCATAATTGGTATACACTCAAGCGTAGGGATCGATACCAATATTATGGAGCAGATAGATACCGCTCATTCTTTTATAGTAGAGTGGGACCCTGAATGGGACCCTGTTTTTGAATACACTTCAATTAAAAAGAGAAAGATAGAAAAAGAACGAAGAAATAATCTCATTAAAAAAATTCGCTCATTAATAGATGCCCAGAAGCCGGCCCACACAAGTTGTTACTTTAAGATTAATACACCTGATGAGGAAAGGCCTAAGCTCTTTCCTATGCAAATTGAATTTTACTCAACCATAGGATGGGATTGTTACCTATAAACTTTCAGATAAATAATTTCACTGCGTTATCAGTCGTCGACGTATAACTAATACGCCTTCCTCCTTCTGGCCTTGTGAAATTAATTATCTGAAAGTTTATAGGTTGAACAGAAAGGAGATAATAATGATGGAAATATTTAAAAGGATCAGTTTTTTTGAAGGATTCTTCACTAAAGCAGATGACTGGAATGCAGGTCAGAAATATCATATAGAGAAACGGAGACTCCACAATAAGTCACTGCATATACCTGGAGTAGCGCCCAGTTACTCCGGCGAATTGAAGGTTACCTCGGCAGGCAGATTCTCTCTTTATATAGCCCCCGGGTATGCCATTGACGGAGAAGGACATGATCTTTTCCTGGCTGAACCCAAGCAATTAAATATAAGAATTAGTGACTACACCCTTCCGCAGACTGTGTATATTACCGTTAGCTACGATGAACAAAAAATAGATAAAAGAGAAAATGTAGCCAATCCAACTCTTAGCGGATATGCCTTTATCGAAGAGGAACCTAAGGTAGAAGTGAGTACTCGGGAGCCAGACAACTTCCTCATTCTGGAATTAGCTCGTATCGAATTGGCCAAAGGAGTTAAAGAGATCAAGGATGCTGAAGATCCACTCAATCCAAAGAGAAACGAGATAGACTTAAGAAATGTAAGAAAGGCCGGAGTAGTTAAAGGACCAACAAGATTGAGAGACTTGGGAAAAGTTAAGCGCGAAGGTGAAATAAGGGTAGCTAAGAGCAAGAAGAAGACACCGGACAGTGAAGATACCTCTGTCTTTTTAGAGAGTTTGCCCATAGAGAATGCTCATAGATATTATTTGGTGAGCGCCTATCCAGTCACGCAGGATACTGCAATAAGTTGGAGAATAGAAAGTAGTTTTTCTGACAATCAGGTTAAATATCGACTGTTTTTTAAGAATTTTTCTAATGTGGCTGCCAAGGTTTCGTATAAGGTATATATTCTTGAGGAATAATACGAAAATCAATTCTAAGGAGGAATGAAAAGATGAAGATAACAGGAACTGTAATAAACGCCAGAACTAAAGAATTTTTAGGCGAAGCGAAGATTACCTTAAGTGTAGGAACCACTGAAATGGCAAGTCTGTATTCGGATGGAAAGGGTTATTTTGCACATGAGGAGGCTACCGACTATATAGGAGAAACCCTGACCTGTGTTGCTGAAAAAGAGGGGTTTAAGACCAAAACACTCACTCATACGATTGAAGAACAAATTATCCCCGTAGAAATTGCTATGGAAGAAGATGTCATAGAGACTGTCTCAACACCCAAATCTTCCATCATGCCCAAAATACTCATTGGCGCCGGCATTGGTGTCGTTGTGTTGGCCCTGGTATTAGTAGGAGTCTTTGTGATTCCAAAGTTTTTTGGGAATGGGCAAAAGGTTGAAATCCTGCCGCCTGAAATTGTTTCTTTTAAAGCCGCCCCTTCCACTATAAAAAAAGGCGAACGATCAAATTTAACCTGGAAAACCAAAAATGCTGTGGAAGTTATAATTGAGCCTTTAGGAAAAAGGTTCAGACCGTCCGGTAGAAATGAAGTTCGCCCTCACAAAACCACTACCTATACATTAATGGCAAGGAACAAAGAAGGTAAAAAAGTTACAAGAAACGTTACGGTTAAGGTTTCACCTGGAATACGACCTGGTGGGTTTCCACGTAAGGCACTTGAACTTGAGGTTCCACAACGTAAGGTACTTGAGGTTCCACGTAAGATACCGTGAGATTCTACGTGAGGTTTTACGTCTTAAAGCAATTAAAAAGCAAATAGATGAAGAAGCAGTGATGGAATTTCAAAGGAAGAGATGAGAAAACCGGCAGCACGCTTAGGTGATATGACAGCACATGGTGGTCCTTTGCAGCCCGGTCCAGGAAGCCCGGATGTTTTTATCGGGGAAAAGCCGGCCTGGCGGGCTAAGAAGGATTTCCATATCTGTCCACTGGCTACACCTAATCCCCATGGAGGTGGTGTAGTCGATGGTGGAAGCAAGGCTGTTTTTATTAATGAATTTCCTGCAACCAGGATTGGTGATATTGTGAAAGAAGCTACTGGTGGTCCTGACCCTGTAGCTGAAGGTGAACCCACTGTACTGATTGGAGACTAAATCTAATGAATCCTCAAGCAATACCTATTATACAACCCCTGAAGAAATCTTTTGTTATCGTAGCTCTTATCTTTCTCTTTATTGGATTTGGGATTGAGTATGGAGGACCCAATCTCCCCTTCTTTCAGAAGCTTCTTCCTACCACTCTGGAGATGATCAGAGACGCCAATAATGGTATTGATGAAACAATGGATGAGGAAGGAAAACCTAAAGATCACCCTGATCGGTTGGACGCAAAAAAAGAGGCAAGGCAAAAAATTACAGAATCAGAACCTGCCCCACCTGGTTACAGTCTGGAAGCCGATGGGCTCTATCTTTGGGTGGTCTTTTTTTCCATCCTGATCAGCCTCATCGGCATGCTGATTACTAAAGCCTCTGTTCACAGGGTGGGAATGATTATCAGTCTCATTAATTCTATTATCGTCATATTTATCTCGATCTTCCTGATTGTGCAGGCAATTCTCAAACTAATCATCATGATCGGCCTTCTGTTAGCATTGCCCTTTGGTCCTTTGATTTACATGGCTATCTATGGAGCTTTCCCAAAAGGTCCCGTATTAATCTTAGGCGGTCTTGGGCTATTGTGCAAAATAGTCGCTGCTGTTCTTCTTTGGATTGGCGGAAGTCAGATGATCAGGATAAAGAGCGCAACCCTTCTTCTGATCACTGGATTTGTGACCTTTTTTATCATTGAGTTTGGTCTTGGATTTGTGCCAGGAATCTTTTGCAGTATTGCCGATGCTATCATTGGTATTATTATTGCGATCGTTGTTATTATATGGAGCATCTTTATTCTCATTGGCTCCATAACTGGCGTACTTTCCAAATAAGTCAAATAAAACCAATGAAATAAATTTTAAAGCTCTTGGATAAATTTGTACGAGGCACAGTCTTTTGCTGTAAACATTCAGAAAGGAGGGCAATATGTGGGATAATGTGTGGTTGCTTGCTTTCTTAATATGGCCGGCGGTTATTATCGGAGCGGCATTACTCAATATGCTGGTATCATGGACATTCAGTTGGAGCGAGCTGGTTATGGATTACCTCTCATTTTTTATCTGGATACTTAAGGCTCCCTTTACCTTGATTACTCCTGGAGTCGGTCTACTGGTCGGACTTATAGGTCTGATCGTGGGTGCAATTAACCATAATCATGGTTTTGGTTTTCTCGGTGGCATCTTTTATTTCAAATGGGGCTTGTCCGGTGGACATGCTACTCTGGGGGGGTGTGAAACCTATAGCCAATTAATAAACATCAAGGAGGACGCGATGAAGCTCTGCACTTTCGTCCTGTTAACCATTTTGGTTTTCCCGCCGGCAACCTATGCAGGAAAAATAAATGGAACTGTGAGACAAGACGGCCGATCCATCGGTCATGGGGTACCCATTCAGATTACCTGTGCTCAAAGAACCTATCCTGGAACAACAAACGAGCGTGGCGCTTACAGCATCTATGTCAACGAGACAGGCAATTGTTCTTTTGAGCTTCCTGGCTTTCCCGGAGCCAGGCATCCGATTAATTCCTACCGGGACCCAGTCCGCTATGACTTCGAGTTGATCAGGCAGGGGGACGATTACGTCCTGCGCAGGAGATAACAATGGCGAACGGAAAGAACAATGGGAAGAAACTGGAGAGGAAAAAGGACGCCTGGGACAAGTGGGATGTTGTTCTCAGACCTGTAGGCGGATTGCTGGCGGCTGTATCGATAGCCCTTGTCGGGTTCTTCGGCTCACAATACTTAGAGGGACAACAAGCAACGGAAACAAACATTCGGCTTTATGCCGAACTGATGAGCAACCGGGAGAAAGCCGATAGTGACCTCCGAAAGGAGATGTTTAATGCTATTATAAAAGCCTTTCTGGAATCCAAGTCATCGGAAAACAAGCCGGAAAACAGGAAGGAAGTCCTAGCTTTGGAGTTAATCGCTTATAACTTCCACGATGTGATCGATCTCGGTCCTTTGTTTAAACATGTGGAGGAAAATATCCAAAACAATCCAGAAGACGAGCGTAAAATCTTACAGAAACGTTTAGAAAAAGTCGCCCGTGAGGTAGCGGACAAACAAATTGGCGCATTAGAAGATGTTGGTGTTGTTCGGCCTATGACTGTGTTCTTTGAAGACTTGGAAAACAAACCTGAAGGTATCCAACTACTCGAGGAAACACTCCGGCTCCCTTCGGCGGACATAGGTTCAAGCGGACCAAACCGCCTTTTCATTGTCGAGGTGCTTGACTACGACCAGAACAAAAAAGAGCTACGCGTCAGATTAGAAATCTGGATGGAAGACCAAGTCGAAGCCGATTTTACCTTTCGTGTCGGATTTTTCGATTTTCCTATAATAGACAACACACGCCTCTCAAAAGGACAACGCGTCGCGATCGTGTTAAGACGCTGGGAATCCGGAAGTGCGGAATTAGCGCTGGTTTACTTTCCGGGTTCGCGCGCCAGCCTTAAAGAAAAGCCCTATTACGACGAGGTTGTTCATGAACTCGTACGTACACGAAAAATGCTGAGCAAGCCACAATGAAAAACTACTCAATCTGTTTACTGTGCTTTTTATATAAGGCCATCTTGTCACAACCGGACTATTTATGCTGAAAATGTTCACTCATATGGTTTTAATGATCATTTTGGTTTTGATGTCCATTGGGCTGGCGGGGTACGATAGCGCAGAAAGCGCGAATATTGACAATGAGACAGAACATACTGTCCAACAATCCCAGCATAGCGCCAATGACACAATAGCCGATCAACATAGCTCGACGGAAGAAAAAAATGAGACGGTTACACAGGATACCGCGGCCCCTGAAACTGCGCGGAATACAACCATCGAAGTGGTTGTCAAGGCGCAAGGCGGCGATGAAGAGCTTATCCTAATACAAGGTGCCAATGTTTTTGTGAAATCAGGCGACGGTCAAGAATTTTCAGCTAAAACAAACAGCAAAGGTGTTGCTGTTTTGCGGGTTATTCCCCGTGGAAAAATTAAGGTCCAAGTGACGGCTTCTGGATTTAAGACTTTCGGCGAACGCTATGAACTCGTCGAGAAAGAAGAATCCATAAAGATTGAATTAGAAATACGAGATCTACCATAGGTAAATGCTTTAATATATTGATTACAGGGGATATTGTAGACATTATTGGCCATGTTAAATAAGTCTGATGGGGGGAGGCAAATAGTTGATTCGTAGGAAGAGTCAAAAAATCCCGGGGAAACGAAAGAAAAGATATCTTTAAGAGTCAAGGCGGCAGAGAAAGGTTTCTTTCATGTCGCAAGCAAGTCGTCATATGGCCATGAGAATCAGTATACAAAACGGTCTTGCCCCGAAGTATAGAGTGAGCTTTGCATAGCCTTGAACCAACAGAATATAAGGTAAGTCTGAACGGTGAACGCTTACAAGAAAGGAGAACAGAAAAATGGATTATCACTTTAGGAATCTTGTCTTTGAGGGTGGAGGTGTGAAGGGCATTGCCTATGTCGGAGCCCTTCAGGAGCTTAAGAAACGTAAGATTCTAAAAAACATCAAGCGTGTCGGCGGGACATCGGCCGGCGCGATTAACGCCGTGCTGCTTGCGCTTGACTACACGTTGGAAGAAACGCAGGAAATACTGTCCGGACTTGACTTCAATAACTTTATGGATGATTCGTGGGGCGTTGTTCGAGACACCAAGCGCCTGATCGAAAAATACGGGTGGTACAAGGGTGATTTCTTCAGGTCGTGGATGGGAAATCTCATTCGCGAAAAGACCGGCAGTGAGCATTCGACTTTTAACGATCTGAGTAACCGGAACTTTCGTGATCTGTTTCTTGTCGGTACTAATCTCTCAACGCAATTCGCCGAAGTCTTTTCCATCGAACACACGCCCCGAATGCGCGTGGTGGATGCAGTGCGTATTTCGATGTCTATTCCGCTTTTTTTCGCAGCCGTTAGGAACGTGCGAGAGGATGTCTATGTTGACGGCGGTGTTTTTGACAACTATCCGATCAAGCTGTTTGACCGGGAGAAGTACGTCAAAAAGTCCGAACTTTCTAAACTTGCGCGCAAGACCAAGTATTATGAAGCCGAGAATGCTAAGCTCAAAAAAACCAGCAGTAAATATATCTACAACAAAGAAACCTTTGGCTTTCGACTCGACACTGGTCGCGAGATTTCCATGTTCCGTGACGGAGCCGAACCACAACACCAAAAGATTCACTATTTCTTCGACTACGCATGGGCACTTGTAAAATCGATTCTGAATGCTCAGAACAACCAGCACCTACACAGCGATGATTGGCATCGGACTGTGTATATCAACACGATCGGTGTCAACACTACCGACTTCGATATAGGAGACGAGAAAAAAGAAGATCTCGTGAAAGAGGGCGTCAAGGGAGTTGCGAAGTACTTTGATTGGTACGACCGATTCGACCCAAACAATCCCCCGATGAATCACCCTGATTTCATTGACTATAAGGATGTCCAAGAATGAGAACAATGTACGTAGGCGCGCTGATGGCAAGAGCGAATCGACATTACATTCCGTGAGGATCAGTACCATGCGACCGCCGTTGAGAACGGACGGCATTTGCGTCAGTGCCTCGTCTGTTTATATTGATCTCAACATGGTGCGTGCCAGAACTGAGAACTGAAAAACTCTGAAAAACTCTTTTCATATCACAAGCAAGTCGTTGCATTGCCATATAAATCAGTCAAAATAATAAACCAAGGGAAAAGATCAGAAAGGAGGAAGAAAATGGCTAAAGGACATGCTCTGCTGGTTGGACTGAAAAGTGTAGATCCCGCCTCTTATAATGGATGGGATGGAACGGGCGGATGTTGGGGATGCGAACTCGATGCAGACAACGTGGAGAGAATTCTAAAATCCCTCGACTATGATACTAAGATACTTAAAACCGCTGATGCCACCCGGAACGGAATTCTGTCTTCACTCTATCGTGCGGCTGATAACCTGGTCGCTGATGACATCTTTGTTTTCTATTATTCGGGGCATGGGGGGCAACAGCCGGATCTTAACGGAGACGAAGTGGATGGCAAGGATGAAACACTTGTCGCATATGACAGAGAAGTAATAGATGACAAGATTCACCATGCACTGACAAAATTCAAAGCCGGTGTACGTATAGTAATGATCAGCGACAGTTGCAATTCCGGTACGAATTACAGGGGAAGAATGACGGTGTCGGTAAATGAACAGGCCATATTCAGACCAGTAGCAAGAATGCCGAGAGAGGACGTGGATATTAAGGCTCAACTTATTCATCTGGGAGGATGTCGGGACGGCTTTACGTCTGCTGGATACCAGCATGGTGGAGCATTCACTATTGCTTTGTGTGAAGCCTGGCAGGATGGCGCTTTTGCCGGAACTTTCAAAGACCTGCTTGAAAAAATATGCGAGTTGATCAGCTCAAGCCAGAAGCCTCAGTACAATGAATACGGGCCTCTAACAGATGGTTTTCGATCCCAGAAAGCCTTTGCTGTGATTTTTGCTCCTCCAGTCGAGGGACCGGTTGAGTTGCCGGTTATTGATTTTGCGCCGCATAAAGCAGAAATCACTCATCCAGGCCGGAAAGACTCCTATAAATTCATAGTTGCCGAGGAAGGAAAATATACTGTTGAAACGGAAGGGCGCACGGATTTAGTGATGGCTCTCTATGGCCCAGACAGTGAAACAAAGCTGATTGCGCGTGATGACGACAGCGGTACGGGCTGGAATGCAAAAATTACCGCAGACCTTTCAACTGGTACGTATTATGTCAGAGTTGAACATTACAACAGTCAGAGCGGAACAGGTGCATACAGCATTAAGGTGGTGAAGTAGTAGAAATACTCTAAGGAACGTGGAAATTGACAGGTGTTACTTACGATACTTGAAAGGAGGGTATTATGCTAGTTTTTATCAGTGATTTGCATTTTGTGGATGAAACTGCAGGAAAACATAATATTCCGGCTTCGGCTTTCGAAAACTTTCTTGCCAATGTTGAAGTCCGTGCAGATAAGGCTAAAGCTAAGGAGTTAAAAATCGTCTTTCTTGGTGATATATTTGATATCCTTCGAACCGAAGAATGGTTTAACGAAAAGGAAGTTGACCGGCCATGGGGAAACAATACAGCTAAAATGCGGGAAAAAGCCGGGGCAATCTTAAGCGAGATAGAGGAAAAAAACAGGGGTACATTTAAACTCTTCGATCCGCCTGCTATTGGAAAACGTTTTGGGAATATTGAAGTGGAGACTGTTTATATACCGGGAAACCATGACCGGCTCTGCTGGTTGATAGATGACCTGAAAAGAAAAGTTATAGAACTTCTCGGCTTGAAAGATAGCAACCCGGAGAATTTCAAGCGCCACTTTTCCAATACCGAGTATGGGGTATATGCAATACACGGTCATTACTTTGATAAATTCAACTATGAGGGAGGCCCGGGCCGCACAGATAAAGACTACAAGCTTGTGCCTATCGGCGACCCCATAACAACGGAACTCATCGCCAAACTTCCTTATAAACTCATGAAAAATGTTGAAGCCGGCGGTAATCTGAACGCAATAGAGCGGGAGAATCTGAAAAGAAATTTTCAGGAGATTGAGAATGTGCGTCCATTTTCAGCAACCTTGAAATGGCTCCTCTATCAGGTGGAGGCCAACCGGGATCTAAAGGAGATTATCGAGGACACGGTTGACGAAGTGGTGAAAGAATTTCAAGAGCTGACATTTGTAAGAAAATGGTACGATCGTCATGATCGATGGTACAACCCCTTCGACACTGCTGACCAGATACAGGGTGTCCTTTACTTCCTTGAGAAATTCAAGATTTTTTCCACGGGCAGGTTGTTGGACATTGCAGATAAGATCGCGGCCCTGTTTGGTGAAGATGAATTGCTTAAAGGAGCGACAAACTTGTTCTCTGAGCTTGACAGCCGCATACAGTACATAGTGATGGGACACACCCATGACCCACTAAAAAAAGCGCTTGCCCTGAATAGAGAAGGAGGGAGAATCTTCGAACACGTTTACCTTAATACAGGGACATGGCGTAAAAGATACCATGAATGCAGGGATGGGAGTGGCTTCATCGGCTGGAAGGATATGACCTATATGATGTTCTATACCCCGGAGGAAAAACCAAACCAGCACGGTTTGCCTGTCTTCGAATCATGGAGCGGCTCTCTTAAACGGGAAGAATAGGGCGAAACAGGAGAAAAGGAGATAAATATGATTGCTGACTATAAGTCATTATTAGCACTTGTTCATGAAAAGTTATGCGGGCAAATCGGAGACGGAAAGCACAATATAACCGTATCTCTTCACATCTTACCGGATGGATTTAATTATCGTTGTAGAGTTGCGGGACGCACATTAGTTTATAAGTTGACAGGGTAAAGGAACTATGATATCCGGTTTGTATGCCACGTCAATCAAGAATAGATGCGCCAGGTGCGCTTCATCATATTATTGCCAGAGGTATAGAACGTAAAAAGATATTTCAGGATAGTGTCGATAGGGATAATTTTTTAAATCGACTTGGAAATATCCTTACGGAAACCCAAACAGCCTGTTTTTCCTGGGCGCTGCTTCCAAATCATTTTCATTTATTGCTGCGAACGGGAACCACATCAATTTCCACTGTAATGCGCAGGCTTTTGACCGGTTACGCAGTGTCCTACAATTTTCGGCATCGCCGGCATGGACATCTTTTTCAGAACCGTTACAAATCCATTTTGTGTCAGGAAGATTCTTATCTCCTGGAACTGGTTCGATATATCCATTTAAATCCCTTAAGAGCCGGCATTGTGAAAGATCTAAGGGGATTAAACAGTTATCCCTATTGTGGCCACAGTTGCATTTTGGGAAAAAAGACAAATACATGGCAAGATAAGGATTATATACTCAAATTATTTGCTTCCAATAAGGCTGTAGCTATCCGCAGGTACCGTGAATTTGTTAAAAAGGGAATCGAACAAGGAAAGCGGTCCGATCTTGTTGGAGGCGGTCTCATACGCAGTGCAGGCGGATGGTCGGCGATAAAAGCATTGAGAAGAATCGGTGCATACCAAAAGGGTGATGAGCGCATTTTAGGAGACAGTGACTTTGTTAAAAAAGTACTTGCCCAGGTTAGGAACGGGGACGAGTTGCAGAATTGTTGGACTTAAAACCTGAGCAGGTATTGGCTGTCGGGAAATATAAAAAGACGGTTACGGCTCGCAGTTTGCTCTGTTTCTAAGCAACAAGTGAGTTGGGAATAAGTCAAAGCGAATTAGGGCAAAAGCTGAAGATTTCGCAACCCGCAGTCAGTTTATCGGTTAAACGCTTAAGAGCAATTGGTTATACGCCACAATTACTCGTTAAAAGCTTAACAGTAACTTATAAACTAATGTCCCGAAAGTGCCCGTTATGGAAGAATACAAATTTTTTGAAAAAATCGTTCCTTACTTAAATAATCCTTTTTCTTTAACGGGTTTTGTTCTTTTTCTATTTTTTGGAATTCATAAAATTCTAATAAATTCAGGGATTATACCTACTCTATCTAAAAGAGAAGGAAGCAAAGCTATTCAAGTGTTACTTCGCTATGGTTTTATTATAGCAATAATTACTATTTTAGCGGGCTTTTTTTATGCAGGATTGCAAAATGTTTTTGATGTTAAACGATTGGAGAAAAAAATTAATGAAGCAAGGCAATTAGTTGATAGTGAAGTATTAGCAAACATTTCAAATATTGATAATCGATTGGGATACGTCAAAGAAGCGCTTGAACCAGATGATTTCGCTAAAGAATTAAATAAAGTACGAGAAAAAATTGCACCCTCTATAAAAAAACAATTCGCAACAGGCTATAATCAACTAATTGCAGAACAGCAAATCACCTCTTTACGCCAAGCTATGAATAGTAGCCCATTGCGTATAGAATTTGGTCAATCACTTATTCAAAACCTGAAAGAGAGCGGAATAGATCCTGTAAAAGTTAACAAATTCTATGATCAACTTGCAGAGGTGCAAAGAGCTACTGAATCATTATTTGATACGTTATCATATGTAGCATCTACAAGTGTTCAAGATGATAAAAAACAATCTGATTATAATAATAGACGAATTAACTTAGCATTTAATATTTTGAAAAATCGATCAGTTATAGCCTATGTGCAAGGACTTCAAATATTAAAAGATTTGAAAGACAATTATAAATATATACCAGATAATGCAATTAATAAATTGAAATTACTTAAAAATTTAGAACCTATTCAATTAATAAACGATGCACAGGCAAACACTTTATTAGACAGGTTAGTAGATCAATCAGAAAAATTTGGTTTAGAAAAAGCAGCTTTATTGGAAGAAGGTAAACAGTTGCGTAATGCAAAACTCGAACAATATAAAGAAATTAATGAATTACTTAAAATTAAATCCACAGATAGCTGGAGTGAAGTCGTTGGAAAGGCTATATCACTAAGACAGCTTGGACGTATCACAGAAGCTGTTGCAGCTTTTTCACGATATGGTGAAATGTTTTCTAAAACTGACCCAACTGCCTATCATTATTCAACTATAGCCCAAAAATTCACTATTCAACTTGGAATGCTTTCCCTTGAAGGTGGTATTTATATTTATCATATAGATAAAGGAAGTAAAGCAAGGCAAGCAGGTTTAAAAGTTGGTGATATTTTAGTTAGTTATTGGGAGAAAGATATAAGCAACATGAATGATTTTGTATCCGCTTTAAAAAATGCACCGCGAAGTGACTCTATAGAAATTACTTATCTCCGAATGGATAAAAATGGACGTTTTTACAAGAAAGTTACTACTATACCAAAAGGTGATTTAGGCGCTGGTTTTATGCCAATTTAATCCAGTAGTGTCCGGTTAAGAACTTCGAATATTATTATAACAAATTAAAATAATTTAACATATTGACGAAATTAAAAGGGATCGACTTGAAATTCGATTATAATAATTGTCTAAACTTCAGCAAGATATTTGAAAAATCAACTATAACAGACCTCGTAACGTATAATTTCAGATAGTTATAGTTTTATCCAAACAACTTTGCAGATATTCAATAACTATCTAAGTAAAACAAAATATAACTAGTTTTTTTCAGTGATGTCCGGTTAGCTTCTTGCATGTGATTGATAACGTTTTTGTTCTTTGAAAAAAAATGAATCTGTAGAACTACAGATTGTTTCATAATAGCCAATAGCTGACGTATGTCCAGGTTCTCGATGACAAGGTAAGAATTCAATTTAATTGAAAAAAGCAGAATGAGTAAAGATATCATTAAAATTTCCATAGTTGTGGAAATTTATCAGAGATGTGAAGAAATGTCAAAGATTTCAATCTGAACAGATAGTTTAGGAGGGACACGGTAGCCTTAGCGCCTAAAACAACCCAAAAAGTTTTCCAAACATCCCGATTACCGCAACAAGGGAGAAAGAAAGTGCAAAGGTAAAGAGTCTTACAGTCAGATTCCGGTTTTCTTTTAAGCCTCTGTCAACCTTAACATCAATACGTTCGATGAGATTGTCTATTTTATCTTCAAGCCGTTGAAACCTGTGATTCACCTGCTCAAAACGTTTATCCATCTGCTCAAAACGTTTATCCACCTGCTCAAAACGTTTATCCACCTGGTCAAAGCGCTTATCAGTATCGTATTTAAAATCCTTAAGCTGATCCTTGATCTGTTCCTGGTTTCTTCTTGATTCATCAATTTGAACCTGTAAAAGATCAAACCGGCTGTCAAAATATTTTGTGTTAGGAAAAAAACCGGCGATAAGAGCCTGAAAATCTTGTGGCAGTTTTATCTGCTCCTGTTGTTTTATTTCATTTCCCATAATTGCTTCTCCAAAAAGACATAGGGGTCATTATGTTGCGAGTTTAGTATCTCTTGAAGTTGGAGTCATTATCGATATACGCGTAATTCAAATCAAACTTCAGCCATTTCTGCGTGTCGTAACCGATTCCCACTCCGCCGTACCATGTTTTATCATCTCTGATCTTGTTCGTATCGTCAACATCAATTGCCGATCTCTCAAATTTGTCCTTTCCGTACCCTGCATTTGCACTGAGACTAATTTTTTCATTCCTGGCAAAAACATGGCGGAAATTCAGATTTACGTCATTCTTTGTAAAGGGTGCATTTGTATCGATATCTTCTTCTATGACACGTATAATCTTTAATCTCAGTTGATTATAAAAGGAAATATCGTACCCAATGTCTACAAGAGTGGAAAATTTATCGAAGCTGTCATCTTTGCCGGAGACAGTCTTATCATATTTTTTTCCGCCCAACCCAGCTTAAGATAGCCGTTCAACTTTGCCGACGGATCAAAGGAAAGACCAATATAGACCATATTGTTTTTGTTGTCATAGGTGTCATAATTTACTTTGGAATAGTTATATTCGATTTAATTTCATCTTAAAAAGAAATTCCTCAGTATAAGGCGGTATTGACTGACTGGGAAATTCCAGGAGTACGTAACGTCCCCCAAGAAGAAGCTGAGAGTTCTGCTGAAAGAAAGTAACAAGTTCAGGATCAATGTGCATCTCAACCGCCGGAATAATTTCTATTGATATACCTTTTTCCTTCACAGCTTCTTTTATTTTCTTCAGTACAGGCAGAATCGTCTTTTCATCGTTATTATAAACACCGTTTCCGGAATGGGGAGATGCGATGATAGTATGTATTCCGTCGGCCTCGGAGATCCGGCACATCTCAAGCGCCTCATCCATGTTCCTGGCGCCATCATCAAGGCAGGGAAGGATATGGGAGTGCAAATCGATCATACATAACCATTAACTAAATCATAACCATTTGATATAATTGACAAGTTATTTTCGGTTAAAGAGCCGCAGAACGGCATAATCTATCTTTTTACGAATTTGTTAACTTTGAGCCTTCAATTTTGCTCAACTTAGGTGTAAAGAGCAGTTAATATTTTATTGCTTTCTTCAAGGCCGTCCTGACAATAATCTCCGAGAAAGTCTTGAATATTTTCCATAAAAAATATTGCATTTTCGTTCTGACCGGATAACAGGCATTCCTTTGCTTCATCCATAGCAGATAGAAAAGTATCCACAGCATTTTTAACATGCGTGTTGTTACCTATAAGATTTGCATACAGGCCAAGATCCTGCGCAAACAGACGTGCCAGCAGATCAATTTTTAACCTGAACACAGGGGTTGAATACAAGACAGCATCGGAAGGAGCCATGTTTAATTTTTGGAGAGTTCTGCCGAGACAGATTGTTAAAAGATGGGTTAGTCCCTGGACAACAGCCATATTCCGGTCGTGTGTAACCGGATCCATATGCGTAACAATTGCCCCCTTTTTTGTAAATTCATCTTCGAGCCATTCAAGCCATTTGGTTCCTCTTCCATGGCATACAATTATGTTTTGCCCCATTATGGAATCAGTAAAAGGACCGAAAAGGGGATGTGTCCCTGTTACCTGAGCTGAGGTAGAAGAAAGCATGTTTTTTAGAATACTTTCTTTAAGGGAGCAAAAATCCATAAGAAGCTGATTTTGACTCATCAAAGGGCCAATTTCCTCGGAAATAGATATGGCTGCATCAAGAGGCACGCTTAGGATTACTACATCGCACTTTTTGGTAACATCTTCATATGTAATTTCCGTTTTTCTGCCGGAAATTAAAACATTGTGGCCGGCTTCAGAAAAAAAATTCTTAAACCAGCGGCCCATGCCTCCTGTCCCGCCAATTATACCTATGTTTAATCTGTCCATGATATCGTTTAGTAATAGTTTAGATAATATGAAAATATATTCGCGCAGCCGGTTTGTTTCAAAAAACCTAAACTATGATATTGCTTTTTGTCTTAATAAATGGTCTGCAAGAACAATGCATGTCATTGCTTCACATACAACATTGATGCGTGGTATGGCCGATATATCGTGACGTCCTTTTGTGGAAATTGTTTTTTGATTTCCGAACCGGTCAATTGTGTTTTGTTCAATTGCAATTGAAGGTATAGGTTTAACTGCTGCGCGTATTACAATATTATCGCCGTTAGATATTCCGGCAAGGATTCCTCCGGAATTGTTTGTTATAAAGCCATCAGGAGTTATTGGATCATTATTTTCAGAGCCAAGCTTTGCGGCAGCCTTAAAACCGGAGCCGATCTCGACTCCCTTTACCGCACCTATACTCATTATTGCCTTTGCCAGATCTGCATCAAGTTTGTCAAATACCGGATCACCCAAACCCCTTGGAATGCCTTCGGCCTTTATTTCTACAATACCTCCGAGTGAATCACCTTTTTTCTGGACACTTTTAACTCGTTTTTCCATATTTTCAGCAGCATCCATATCCGGGCAGAAAAACATGTTTTTATCCATTACTTTTATATCGCGTTTTTCTGCTTTTATCCCGCCAAGTTCCACAGTGTATGCATGAATCCTGACATTGTCTCTCTCCAGAAGAGTTTTTGCAACTGCTCCTGCTGCTACCCTTCCAACAGTTTCTCGTGCAGAGGCACGGCCGCCTCCCCGCCAGTCTCGTATGCCATATTTCGCCAGATATGTTATATCTCCATGTCCGGGACGAAAAAGATCCGCATAAGGCTCGTAAGCCTTTGAATCAGCATCCTTATTTTTAACCATAATCATAATAGGAGTGCCGGTTGTAAAGCCGTCAAATACGCCCGACATGATAATAGCTGAATCAGGTTCTTTTCGACTTGTACTTGCAACCGACATGCCCGGACGTCTGCGGTTCAGCATTGCCTGAATGATTTTCTCATCAAGAGGAATTTTTGGAGGGCAGCCATCAACTACAACGCCAACAGCTTCTCCATGTGATTCACCCCATGTCGTTATTTTAAACATCTTTCCAAAAGTGTTGCCAGGCATATGTACTCCTCATAAGTGCTAAGATGAACGTCCAACATATTAAAAGATGAACGTCCAACATCGAACATCCAACATCGAATTTTGAATAAGGTATTCTGACAATTTATAAACTGGCGGAGCGAAGCGATTTCATCATTCGATGTTCAACGTTGGACGTTCGATGTTCGATGTTCATTTTTTTCCTGATCCCTGTTCTATCAAGTTTTTTTGTATGGTAAGACAAATATTTTCTATATCAATATTATCTGTATCCACAGAAAAGTCCATTGCCTTTTTATAAAAGGGATTGCGGTATATAAGGGTTTCTTCGATCTCTTCCATAAGTCCTTTTGATGTTAAAGATGGACGTGAATCTTCCGTGGTTTCATCCTTTAAAATCCTGTCCTTGACAGTTTCGGGAGTTGCTCTTAACCAGATACTGACCCCGCTTTTTTTCATATTTTTTACATTTTCTTCATCAAGGATAGCTCCGCCTCCTGTTGCTATCACGTGTTTGTCAAGAGAACTAAGTCTTTTTAATACATGCTTTTCTTTTTTTCGAAATGATTCCCAGCCCTCTGCAGCCACAATTTCGGAAATAGTTATCTTGTATTCTTTAACAAGTTCAACATCGGCATCCAGAAAAGACCATCCGAGTATTTTAGCAAGAGATTTTCCTGCTGAAGACTTTCCTGTACACCTGTATCCTATTAAATATATATTCATTATTCGTAAAGCCCTTCAAAGACCTTCCAGAATTCAGGAAAAGATTTTTCTACACATTTTTCATCTTTTATTTTGATGCCGGGAACAACAAGGCCCGCAACAGCAAAACTCATAGCTATCCGATGATCATTGTATGTGTTAATTTCTGCTCCAACCGGCTTTCCGCCTTTTATAACCAAACCATTTTCAGTTGTATTTGCTTCAATTCCCATTTTTGAAAGTTCTGTTGCCACAGAACTTAGACGATCGCATTCTTTTTCTCTTAAATGTGCAACATTTTTTATAATGGTTGTTCCTCTGGCAAAAGCCGCCACAACAGCAAGGGTAGGCACTATATCCGGCATGTTGGCCATATCAACCTCAATGGCCGAGAGTTTACCCCCGCACACGGAAATGCCGTCATTTTCATGAAATACCTTGCAACCCATTTCTTCCAGAACATCTGCAAAACGCACATCGCCCTGACTTGAGTTTTTTGATATTCCTTTAACTTTTATCTTTGCACCGGTTATAGCAGCGGCAGCCCAGAAGTATCCAGCCTGGGAACAATCCGGTTCAACATAATAATTGCCTGCCTTGTATATTTGATTTCCAGGGACATTAAAGCTGCTGTATCCGTCTCGAACAACCTTAACCCCGAGCCTCGTCATAATATCGACAGTCATATCAATATAAGGCTTGGAAACCGGCCCCCTAATTACAGTTATTTCAAGGCCTTTATCAGTATATGGTGCCATTAAGAGCAGTGAAGAAAGATACTGACTGCTTATACTGCAATTAATGTCCACATGACCGCCATCTATTTTGCCGCCCTTGATTTTTATTGGAGGGCATCCATTGGCATTGACGGCTAATGCTTCAACTCCTGCCTGATTAAGACCGTCTAAAAGATCCTGTATCGGCCTTTCAAACATACGTTTTGTGCCTGTAAGTGTATATGTGCCATCCCCGATTGCAACAATTCCGGTTAAAAGACGCATCGACGTTCCGGAATTAGCAAGATAGATTGGATCCTTACAGGGTTTTAGCAATCCTTTAGAGCCATGTACTACAACTTTCTCTTCGTCTTCATCTATTCTTATGCCTAATTGCTTCAGAGCGTTCAGGGTGAGCAGGGTGTCTTCACTTTTTAAGCAGTTTATTATATTGCAGACTCCATCGGAAAGACCTGCTGCTATAAGAATCCTGTGGGTGTAACTCTTTGAGCCTGGAACGTTAACTTCACTGTTTTTTATTTTTTGTGTCTTAATTTCAATCATAAATCACGAGAGCATCCAGCACGGTTTTTCTCATAACATCAACAGGAGCTTTCTTTCCTGTCCATAATTCAAACTGGGCGACACCCTGGTGAACAAACATTGAAACTCCGCCTATTGTAATGCAGCCGATATCTTCAGCCTCTTTTAAAAGCCGGGTTTTCAGGGGATTGTAAACAACATCCATTACAACCATATCTTTTTGCAGATACTCTTTTTTTATTGGCATTTCGTCAATATTTGGATCCATCCCAATAGGGGTCGCATTAATAAGTATTTGACAGTCATAATTTTTATACTCCTGCAATGGATAATATTCCACGCCAAGATCTCTTGCCAGTTGTTTCCCTTCATCTTCTAATATATTTACAATAGTTAATCTGCCGCTTTCTGATAATATTCCATACCCAATTGCACGCGCAGCTCCGCCGGCTCCTATCATTATAACATTTTTATCTTTGATGCTTGTTTTTTCCAGCAGAGCGTTTGTTGCTCCAAGATAGTCTGTATTACTGCCAAAAAGTTTACCCTGTCTATTAATTATAGTATTAACAGCTCCAATCTTTACAGCGTTTTCATCTATTTCATCTAAAAATTCCATTACAGTCAGCTTGTGCGGTATGGTAACACTAACGCCTTTAATGCCAAGTCCCCTTATTCCGGCAATAGCTGAAGCCACATCTTTAACATTAAATGCAAGATAAACTCCTTTATATCCTATATCGGCAAATGCACTATTATGCATAACAGGACTAAGGCTGTGAGATATGGGATCTCCAATAACGCAAAAAAGTGAAGTGCTCGCATTAATATCCATATAATTATTTCCTTTCTCTGTAACTTCTCAAAAAGTTCGGCTAAAGATAAAAAAGACGAGTCCGCTGGTGATGAAATGTAAAATAGCTGACTGTTTGAGTATCTTAGTGAGCTTTGATAAAAAACAGCGCATAAGAAAATTTATCTTTAAAGCATATGATCTATCGCTTAACCAATACGTATTAAAAGGATTGCCACTGTTTTTTCTTTAAGCTCACTTAGATGCGAGTTTCAGATATTCTTACATTTTATTATCAGTGGGCGAGTCTTGTATCATGTAATTAATCCTGAAACTTTGGATACGAACCAAGACATTTAAGGTATTGGCAGAGATTTTTCATTTTTGATACTGTATCTTGAACTTTTGGATCTTCGATATGTCCCTCTAAATCAACAAAGAAAAAGTAGCTCCAGTTTTCGTGTTTGGTCGGTCTTGATTCAAGCTTAAGCATGTTTATTCCAGATTTTGCAATTGGCTCCAGGAGTCTGTATAGAGCTCCTGGAACGTGAGAAATTGCGAACATAATTGATGTTTTATCGTTTCCGGTCATGTGAATTTCATCTCGCCCAATTACAAGAAATCTGGTTATATTTCTTGAAAAATCCTCAATTTTAGATGCAACTATTTGCAAATTATACAATCTTGCGGCTTCACTACTTGCAATTGCGGCTGCTTCTGAATTTTCAGCGGCTTTTTGAGCTGCATAAGCCGTGCTGCTACATTCTTCCGATGCAATTTCAGGCAAATTTTTTCTGAGCCATCCTCGACACTGCCCAATTGGTTGAGGGTGTGAATATATTACCTTGATATCATCCAAGTTCCCTGTTTTAGATAAAAGATCCAAAGATATATTAAGATATAATTCAGCACATATTTTTAGATTGGATTCAAAGAAGAGATCCAGGGTATAATTGACAGCCCCTTCTATGGAGTTTTCAACAGGTGTAACACCGTAATTGCATGCACCTTTTTCAACTTCGGAAAATATGTCCCGGATACTCGGCTGTGGAACAAATGACACACTGTGTCCGAAATGCTTAATAGCGGCAATATGGGTGAATGTGGCTTCAGGCCCAAGATATGTTACTATCTGCGGCTTTTGAATTTCACGGGCCGACGCAAATATTTCGGTAAATATATGCCTGAGTGTACTATTAATCAGGGGGCCTTTGTTGATACTTGAAAGCCTCTTGATAATTGTTGTTTCACGTGCGCTGTCTAAAATCGGCTCATTGCTTAGTCCCTTGATTTGTCCAATGGCCTTTGCAAGCAGAAGCCTTTTGTTGATAAGATCAAGAATATTGTCGTCAATATCATCTATGGATTTCCGCAGTGTATCAATTTTTGGAGTCGAGTCATTGTTTTTAGTATTTTCGGAATTTGCCATGATATTACTTTTCCGTAATTGTTTCTTCAATTTTATGTCCGAAATGCCTGCCGCCTTCCTCGATCGCTACAAGAACTTCATCTCCTGGTTTCAGGGCTACAACTGATACTGCTTTTCCTTCAGGATCAGTCAAGCGAATTGTTTCTGCATTCTGAAGAATAGTAGATATCTGCTTGTCGCCAACAACCGCCTTAACCAGCATTAATGGACGTTTCTCAATTTTCAGGCGACCCACAATACCAACTGTCGTGTTGCCCTTGAAATCGACGATTATTACCTGATCTCCTGCTGAAAGATCCGAAAGATACTTGGTTTTGTCGCCAGGAACCCTTGTATATGCATGAACCGGCCCTGCATTTACCCTGAAAGGCCTGGGGGATACATAGGGATTAGAAATGCTTTCCGAATGTACCAGAAACAATGCACTGCTGCTGTTTCCAATCAGCATTCCCTGCCCGGAAGTCATTGATGTGCATGTGTCAACACATACTCTGTCACCCATTCCGACAGAAATTACTTCCGCAATTCTGGCTGTTTCAAGAGGAGTTTTGTCTTCCAGTGATCTCAATTGAGAAAGGGCCTTTTTCAATTCAAGCGGGTCTTTTGTATGAAAAAGGATATGATTTACACCTTTTTCCAGAATGCCGAAGGCGGTTTGGGCATCTTCGAAACTGTTAACCTGAGCAATAACCTCAGCTCCTTTTGCTATTAAGTTTTCCAGAGGTATTATTGTCCAGTCACTGCATTGAAGAATAACTTTTTTATTCTGACTGAGCTTTACTATTTCTTCTTCGTCTTTTCCGCTTTTAATTGTAAAAAATATTACATCTTCGCCTGTCTTTAAGTCGCCGTCCTCTGAAATTGTCTGAATTCTGCCCAGTTCTTTTACTTTATCGGTAAATCCCTTTGGTACCATTATGCCGTCAGCCCCGCCCTCAAGGGCGGTTGTTACCATTTTTTTATCCCAGGGATCCACCTTTACCCATATTTTTCGCATTATGTTACCCCCAATAAAATTATTCCAAAATTTTCAAGGCATCTTCCACGCTGCTCTTATCATTTACAATGGCTGAAATAGCTTGCACCATTTGTTTTGGATCTCTATGCTGAAAAACATTTCGACCTATGGAAACACCGGAGCCTCCGGCATCAATTGAACCTTTTACCATTTCCAGTATTTCCTGATCCGAGTCCATTTTGGCTCCACCTGCAATTACCACAGGTACAGAACATCCTTCAACAACTTCTTTGAAACTATCTGTTGAACCTGTGTACGAAACCTTAACGATATCCGCTCCCATCTCATTTCCTACTCTGGCAGCGTGTTTGATGACTTTAACGTCATACTCGTCCTTTATCTTTTCGCCCCTGGGATAGATCATCGCAAGAAGGGGCATGCCCCATGTGCGTGCCTCATAGGCGACTTTGCCGAAATCATTCAGCATTTCCTTTTCACCGGCATCACCCAGGTTTACATGTATGGAAACAGCATCTGCACCGAGTTTGACAGCTTCTTCTACTGAGCAGACAAGAGTTTTTGCATTGGGATAAGGGGATAGGGATGTTGAGCCGGACAGATGTATTATGAGGCCTACATCATTACCTTTGCCGCGATGGCCTTCACCAACAAGCCCTTTGTGTTCAACAATGGCGTTAGCGCCCCCTTCAGCCACCTTGTGTATAATACTCTTCATATCCTGCAGGCCGTCAATAGGGCCCACAGAGATACCGTGATCCATAGGAACAATTATGGTTTTCCCTGTATTCCGGTTTATTATACGTTCCATACGGATATGTTTGCCTAAGATTGTCATGATATTCTCCTCCTTTTTAACCCCCTTTTAAACCAAAAAAGGCCGCGAAGTTTTCTCCACGGCCTCTAAAAAACCGTGGGTTTTAAAGTCTACCCACGGCTTGTTGCGCTTATTAAATTTATTTTGTCTCAGCGCATCCAGGCAGGCAGACCGGTACTAAAAAAATAGCAATAAAAAAAATACCGATAACAGTTGCCTGAATGCTTGTACACCACTAAAATCTCCTAAATTATAATTACTTTTTCACTTTGACCGCTCGTATTTATATTATCAAAATTTGTATGTCAAGAGTTTTTTTAATTTAAACAGGTACTGAGGCTTTGTAAAGTGTGGCTTTACCTTCGATTCTATACTTGTTAACCGAAGAGGGGATAATAACCGATGTCCCCATTTTCAGAAGTATATTTTCATTTAAACTGATATCTGTAATGGAGGCCTTTCCGTCAGTACAAAGAATTATTTCAACACTTCTTTTTTCAGGGCTTGTATATGATATGTTTTTTTTATCAGAAATTACAGACAGAACAAATTCTTCGGCCATACTGTGGTAAACTTTTTCACAATTTTTATTCTTTTGCGATAAAAGAATATTAACATCCGTTTCTTCAAAGTTAAGTACGTTTAAAAGTTCCGGAACATCGATGTGTTTTTTTGTCAGCCCGCCCCTAAGTACGTTGTCTGAATTTGCCATCAATTCTATCCCAAGGCCATCGAGATATGCGTGAAGCTCTCCAGAATGGAGAAAAAGTGCCTGGCCTGGTTTAAGAGAAATTAAGTTCAAAAGAATCGGTGCAAAAACTCCCATATCATCAGGATACTCTTTGTAAAGATTTATCATCCATTTAAAGCCGGGATTATCTTCGGATAGTTTTTGTGCATTTGTAATTGCATGTTCTACGATTTGTTTTTTTATCCGGCCGTTTATTGTTAAAATAGAGCGAAAAAAACTTTTTAGGCCTTCTGAATTTGGTTGTCTTTTAAAATTATTAAGTTCTTTGTACAAAACTTTCAGGCAGATTTTCTCCATAAGAGAAATGATTTCTGTAATTTTGCGAAAACCACATAGAGCCACAAAAGGAGTCAAAGCACAAATACACTCGGGCTTGTGGTTTTCATCTTTATAGTTTCTGTTTGGAGAATCTAACGATATTTTCAGCCTATTTTCTCTTTCAAAGCCTTGTTCTGCCTGTTTAATGTCTGGATGAGCTTGTATGGAAAGAGGTTTTGATGCAGCAAGGACTTTGAAGAGATATGGAAGTTTGTTGTCAAATTTTGCAGCTATTTCTTTTCCGAGAATATCTGCAGGGGATTGTTTTATCAATTCAAGTAAAGATAGCCACTTGCCGCCATATTGAACTAAAGAAGGTGACTTTGGGTGCGCACCCATCCACAGTTCCGCCTGGGGTTTTGTTGAAGGAGACTGATTGCCCAGAAGATCAGCAATAGCGGTATGGGATCCCCATGCATACTCCTGGATGGTATTTTTCATCAGGCATATTTTTTTCATCATTCTTTAACCTTTAACCTTGGACCGTGAACCTGAGTAATTACATTTTGTTTACGTTGATTTAGGATAACATATAATGTACTAATATGGCAACCAACAACCTGAGTAGTTTAGGGAAACATCAAAGTCGGTGCTAAAGCTTTAATATTAGGAGTTTCTGGGGACTTCAAAATTCGAAATCCGAATATCGAAACTCGAAACTCGAAACTCGAAACAATATCTAATTTCGAATATCAAATGACTAAAACATTTCAGACAGTTATCCAATATCTTCTGGGCTCGGCACGTTTAGAATTTTGGATTTTGGTCATTCGTATTTGTTTCGGATTTCGTGTTTCGTGCTTCGAATTTATAGAAAATCCCATAAGTAAACAATTATAGTTAAGTCAGCAGGTTATCAGCTTAAATGACGTAGCCCTGCTGAGTGGTTACCATGTCTCTTATAGTAAACGAAATATTCTACAGCATTCAGGGCGAATCAATATATAGCGGAGTCCCCTGCATTTTTGTCAGACTTACAGGCTGCAATTTAAGATGCTCATACTGTGACACCGCCTATGCTTATTATGAAGGGGTTGAATTGAGAATCGAAGAAATCCTGTCCAGAGTTGATAATTATAAATGCCCGCTTATTGAAATCACTGGGGGAGAGCCTCTGCTTCAGGGCGACACGCCTCTATTGATTGACAGGCTTCTGGAAAAAAAATATGAAGTTTTATTAGAAACAAACGGTAGTATTGATATAAGCATGGTCCATAGCCGTTGTATAAAAATAGTTGATATAAAATGTCCTTCAAGCGGCGAGAATGATAAAAATGATTTGGAAAATTTTAAAAGACTTAATCAGAACGACCAGATAAAGTTTGTACTGGGAAGCCGCAAAGATTATGAATTTGCTAAAGAAACGACAAAATTAATATCTCCCGGATTTCCCATGAGAAATGTACTTTTTTCTCCTCTGATTGAGCAAATGCATCCATCACAACTTGCAGAGTGGATACTTGAAGACGGCCTTAGGGTAAGACTTCAAATTCAGTTGCACAAGATTATATGGCCAGAGAAAGAGAAGGGGGTATAATTCATTTGGGTTCTTCGTTCTCTTTGCGGTGAAAAAATCTCAAATACTATGCTATTTTAGTAGGTTAAATTTAATTACTTAAATTATAGCTTTAACCTAAATTGAGCGATTTTTTACTTGATCTGCGTCGTTCTCTTGCGCATAAAGGCTTCGCAAAAATCCTCGACATATCCACGGGTATGCCTGTGGTTTTTGCAAATCCTTATGCATCAAGATCCCAACACATATCTTCGCAAAAAATCGCTCAACTTAGGTTTAACTATTTGGCTGAGGTTATATATTATGGTTTCGAAAAAAAAAGCAGTTGTACTTTCAAGCGGGGGAATTGATTCTACAACAGTTATGGCTATTGCAAAACAAGAGGGCTTTGAAATATACAGTTTAAGTTTTTTTTATAAACAACGTCACTCCGTTGAGATAGAAGCAGCCAGGAAAGTGGCAGATGTCATGGGTGTAAAAAAACATCTTATAATAGATATAGATCTAAGAAAAATTGGCGGTTCAGCACTTACAGATAATAATCTAAATGTGCCAAAACATAGGATGATGCAGAGTATGGTGGATGAAATACCGGTAACATATGTTCCGGCAAGAAATACAATCTTTCTTTCTTATGCACTTGCCTGGGCAGAGGTTCTTCAGTCATCCGACATATTTATCGGAGTTAATGCGATTGACTACAGCGGCTATCCTGACTGCAGGCCTGAATATATAGAAGCTTTTGAGCAAATGGCAAATCTTGCAACAAAGGCGGCCGTAGAAGGCAAAACAAAACTAAAAATCAGGACTCCGCTTATCCATATGACCAAGGCGGAAATTATTAAAAAAGGAGTTGACCTTGGTGTTGATTTTTCTCTGACGCATAGCTGCTATGATCCTTCTTCAGATGGCCTGGCATGCGGTGAGTGTGACAGTTGCATTATAAGAAAGCAGGGCTTTAAAGAAGCAGGCATTATTGATCCGACCCAAAACATAATTTATGCTTGACAGTAATATATAAATTTGTTCAATTCCTGAACAACCTGAATCAAATCTCTTAAGTGGATTTCAATAAGCGCTCTGTAACCCACCAAGCGGAGCTATACGCTTCGAGACCTTTGCCGAAATCCTTCTCTTAATCTTTTTCATTTTATCATGGATCATAAAGACATACGAACATTAAAACTCCTTGAAGAAATTGAGGAAAACCACGTTCAGAGCCAGCGGGAGCTTGCAAAAAAGCTGAATATTTCTCTGGGGCTTGTTAATTCGTTTATCAAACGTCTTGCTCACAAAGGTTTTTTCAAGATCACAACTATTCCTAAGAATAGGGTAAAGTATATTCTTACGCCCGAAGGAGCTGTTGAAAAAACAAGGCTGGCATATAAGTATATCCAGCATTCTTATAAGTTTTATAAGGATGCCCGCCACAAATTCCGTAAACTTTTTCAAAAACTTGAGGCAGAGGGGGTCAGTAAAATTGTTTTTTGCGGAGCAAGTGACTTTGCTGAAATTGCATATATATCTTTACAGGAGACATCCATTGAAATGGTTGCAGTCTTTGATGTTTTAAAAGCAGGTAAGGAATTCCTGGGTTATATGATCGCAGATCCAGCTATGATTAACTCATTCTCGTTTGATAAAATTCTAATAACCTCAATTGACTCCCAACAGAATATTATGAAAGATATTCTAAAAGAATGTATTTCACAAAGCAAGATAGTTACTATTGCCTAAGTTGAGCTATTAGCCTTTAGCGGTTAGCTATTAGTTTAATGATTACAGAATGTTTTGCTATTACAAACTTTCACCCATTGGGTGCAACTTCTAATTAACCTAATAACTTGATTTTTCAAAGCTAAACGCTAATGACTAACAGCTAATCGCTTAATTTAGGTATTGAATAAAATAGAAGATTTGATATAGATCAATTGAGGGTTTATTTACAGGAGGTTTTTATGCCATCTAAATACGAGCAATTAACGATGAAACAAACCAAGGCCGAGATGCTCAGAGCCTACGATGAGCTATTGAAGAAACTGGAAGCAAAGGCTGAGTCCGGCTTGCCTGAGAAAAAGCAGGAACAGAAGAAAAAAGCCGAAAAAGAGGTAGTGGCAAAGGCTTCTACCAGCACGGTGGAATCGATTGTAAAGGATTTGGCCGATCTCCATCTTAATGTGGGCAAAGCGCTCTCAGAGGTTTCTGAAGAACTGGTTGGGGAAGCAAATAAACTAAAAGAAATTCAACAGGCAATTGAAATAGAAAAAGCCAATCTGGAAGAAGTTCATGATATCCATTTGGCTGCGGATACCCTGTCAGCTCTGGTTCAAGAACATGAAGAAAAATGCCGGGCCTTTGAGGCTGAAATGAAAGACCAGGAAGAGAAATTTGGCTTGGGGATTGAACAAAAGCGGGCGGAATGGATTAGAGAACAAGATGAGCATGAGCAGGCCAGGAAGGAAAGAGATGCCGAGTTAAAGAAGCTCCGGCAACGCGAAGAGGAGGAATATAAGTATAACTTAGCCCTTCAGAGAAAGAAGGAAAAAGATGTATATGAGGAAGAGAAGAAAGCCTTAATGACAAACCTGGAAGAAATGAGAATCAATCAGGAAAAGGAATTTGCGGAGCGGGAGGAAGCAATTGCTGAAAAGGAGAAACAGTTCGCCGAGATGGCCAAGAAAATGGAGTTCTTCCCCGCAGAGCTTTCAAAGGCAGTCAAAGAGGCGGAGATAGCCACCTGCAAGAAGGTATCTGAAGAGGCCAAAATCCAGGCACAATTGATCGCTAAAGACGTCGAGACAGAAAGTCGTGTCGCTGAGCTTAAGATTAAAACTCTGGAGACTACAGCAAAAGACCAGGAAAAAAGGCTTCAACGGTTGACGGAAGAACTGGCTGAAGCTAATGAAAAAGTACAGAATATTGCAGTGAAGGCCATTGAAGGTGCCTCTGGTTCAAAGACACTTTCTGCGGTAAGCGAGATTGCGCTTGAACAGGCCAAGAAACCTGATGCCTCTAAATGAGATAATATTCTTGATAAAATAGATAAAGAAAGGATGGTGTTTCTTTATGAAAAAAGCACTTATAACAGGAATCACAGGTCAGGATGGAGTTTACTTGGCTGAGCTTCTATTGAAAAAGGATTATGAAGTACATGGTATTAAACGTAGATCATCATCATTTAATACAGGGCGGATAGACCACTTATATAAAGATCCGCATGAGGAAGATATTCGTTTCTTCATGCATTATGGAGATTTAACAGACGCCACAAATCTTATACGCATAATCCAGGATGTGCAGCCTGACGAAATATATAATATGGCTGCTCAGAGTCATGTCCAGGTTTCTTTTGAAACAGCGGAGTATACTGCTAATGCCGACGCACTCGGAACATTACGCCTTTTGGAAGCAATAAGAATCCTGCATCTGGAAGATAAAACACGATTTTATCAGGCCTCTACCAGTGAGCTCTATGGTAAGGTTCAGGAGACCCCTCAGTCTGAAACAACACCTTTTTATCCGCGAAGTCCGTACGCGGCTGCAAAGCTCTATGCATACTGGATTACGGTCAACTATCGTGAAGCATATAATATTTTTGCCTGCAACGGGATTCTTTTCAACCATGAATCACCCGTGAGAGGTGAAACCTTTGTGACCCGTAAGATTACAAGGGCAGTGGCAAGAATAAAACTGGGATTGCAGGAAAAGTTGTATCTGGGATATCTGGATGCCAAGAGAGATTGGGGTTATGCCGACGATTACGTAAAGGCTATGTGGCTGATGCTACAGCAGGAACAACCGGAAGACTATGTTGTTGCCACAGGAGAAGCCCATTCAGTAAGAGAGTTTGTGGAAAAAGCTTTTAAGGAGGTTGAGATAAAAATTGTCTGGGAAGGAACCGGCGTGGAAGAAGCAGGTAAAGATAAAGAGACTGGAAAAATCCTTGTACAGATAGATCCGCGTTATTTCAGGCCCACGGATGTGGGCTTCCTTCAGGGTGATTCTACAAAGGCCCGCACAAAACTGGGTTGGGAACCTAAAGTATTATTTGATGAATTGGTAAAGATTATGGTTCGAGAAGACCTTAAAGATGCAGAGAAAGACAGGTTTTGTCAAACCGCTGGCTTCCGTATGTTAAATCAGTTTGAATAGGTGAGGGTTATGGATAAAAACTCAAAGATATATATAGCCGGGCACCGCGGTCTTGTTGGCTCGGCAATTATGCGAAGACTTAAAGCTGAGTGTTACAAAAACCTCATTACTCGTACACATGCAGAACTGGACCTCACAAGACAGGAGAGAGTAGAAGAATTCTTTCATGAAGAAAGACCTGACTATGTGTTTCTTGCTGCTGCAAGGGTAGGGGGTATTTATGCCAATAACACCTATCCGGCTGAATTTATTTATAGCAATCTTACTATCCAAACCAACATCATACATGCTTCTTATGTTTTTAAAGTCAAAAAAATGCTTTTCCTGGGCAGCTCATGCATTTATCCTAAAAACTGCCCTCAGCCCATGAAAGAAGAATACCTTCTTAGCGGGCCTTTGGAACCAACCAACGAACCTTACGCTGTAGCCAAAATTGCTGGAATAAAGATGTGCCAGGCTCATAACCGGCAATATGGAACCAATTTTTTATCTGTCATGCCGACGAACCTCTATGGGCCAAATGATAATTTTGATCTAAAAACAAGTCACGTGCTACCTGCACTCATTAGAAAGTTTCACGAGGCCAAAATAAAAGGTCTATCAGAGGTGGTAATTTGGGGTACAGGATCACCCAGGCGGGAATTTTTACATGTAGATGACCTTGCTGATGCATGTTTGTTTCTTATGAACAATTATAACGGTAGTAAAATCGTTAATATTGGTGTTGGCAAAGACCAAACTATCTGTGAGTTGGCTGAGATAATTGCAGGGCTTACGGGATTTAAAGGAAGTATTCGCTTTGACACCGGCAAGCCTGACGGCACTCCTGTGAAACGTCTCGATGTCTCTAAAATAAATTCTATTGGCTGGAGGGCAAGAATCGGCCTGGAACAAGGGATAGCAGAAACATATAAATGGTATGCGAAAAACGTTCACAATGCCTGATGCTTTATGGCATAGTGTGCCTCCGCAGTTTGCACCGGAATATCAAGATACGGGGGATTGAACGTAGAAAAATCTTTTGGGACCTGAAGTTTCACAGTTTTTGAGGGAGGGCGGCCACATTTTTTCCGAATTTAAGGAACCTCGCCGAAATAGTTGGCATAAAAAATGCTTTGCACCTTTTATGCTGTAATATTAAGTAGTTAGGACGTTTTTATGTTGCGCTACGCCCGCTTTCGTGATAGGATGTAAACAAGCATAACATGGCTTGATAGCCATCACGAAAGGACAACTGAACATGTTTATTCTACGCGATATCCTTACCCCTCTTCAAAACGAATTTTCTTCTACCCTCCTCGGCAGGCAACGGAGCCGCTGGTTCGTCTATGCCCTGATAGCATTCATCGTTCCTTTTACCAGTTCGATCTCTTCGAACATTCTTCGATGCATGAACACTCTCTTCGGCCTGAGCGTGAACCGACGGACTCTCATTTCATTTGCTCTCCCGGTTACGTTGCAATACTGTGCTTTACGCTATTGCGCCAAAGCGCACATCGGGACAACGTGGCAGATCACGCAAGTATGGGGACCGACTTGGCACGTGTGCTGAAATGGCAGCAAGGCTTAAAACGAAGGCATTATGCTTATTAACCAAAAAAAATCTGAGAGCAATCCGGCCGAGCCTGGGCCTCCCCCAAAATATTACGACATCCTGCTTGGCAAGCGGGTTAAAAAAGAAGTAAAAATCGGAACACCTTTTCAATGGGATTTAATTTGATGACAGTCAGGATTAAATTAACGAAAGCTGACTTTCAGAATGTGTATAATCATATTGAACGTACCGCGTTGTTATTCGTGGTTTCAATAAATAAGCTAAGGGCTCGCCCAAAAAAAGTTTGCGTTTTCGCGCTTAAGATTTGAGTCAGGTTTGGTTGATCTGATTGAGCAAAGTTTGAGTAATAGCGAGCTATTTCGAATAGTTTGCGATAGAAGATCGACCAAAGATGGTTTTGAAGATTAAGATGCGAAAATGTGAAGTTATTTTTGGGCGAGTCCTAAGCCTGAGGTAACGCAAAAAATGTCTATAAATCTTGAACGGGTATTTCCTGTTGAACAAAGGGAAGCTGCTAAATTTCTGCAAGAACATATTTTCCCAGAGCTTCCCGAAAATCATTTTTTTCTGGTTGGAGGAACAGCTTTGGCCTTACGTTTTGGCCACCGACAAAGCATTGATCTGGATTTTTTTTCCTTTCCATTCAAAAGTACTTATGATGCAGAGGTCGAAATTCTTGACAAGGTTTTACGAAAACATGATATTTATCACCGAAAGGACATCGTTCCAATTGCCGGGCAGTTGCATTATCAAATCAACGATGTCATGGTTTTGTTTGCTGTGTTTCAAAACTTCACCGCAGATCAGGAAAGTGAATTTTACAAAGTCCCGCTTTACCCTCCAGAAAAAACTGCTTTCGGTTTTGACACTCTCAGCCTTAAAGATTTAGCAGGAATGAAGGCTTTCGCCCGCTGCCACCGTTCAAAAATGAAAGACCTTGTGGACATTGGGGAAATACTAACGCATGGTATCTCTTTACAGGAGATTATTGACGTGGCTGAGCGACAATTCGGTTATGACATTTCGGGCAAAGAAATCCTGGAGTCTTGTCTTAACATTGACGATATATTAGATAATGCCATTGACGAACCGATTATGTTTTTAAACAACAAGGATATCGCATATTACATTGATCTGCTCAAAATAGAAGTTGCAAAATACTACCATGCAAATATTTAATACTATTCCCACGACAACAATTATTCAGAAAAAAATTCAGGAAAGCTTCCCTGAATTTTTTTGGGATATCGACACGAATAAGTTGGACATAAAACATCATTACAAACTCATTATTACACAGGCCATAAATTACGGTTCAGTGAAAATAATCAAGCAGGTATTTCAACTATATAGCCGAGAAGCTATAAGGCAAATACTAAAACATCCAATCAGAGGCTCCTGGTTTCCCAGGACATATAAAGCCTTTTGTAATTTATTTGATGTTGAGCCAGATAAATCTGCTATTAATGTAATGTGTATCCGAAAAGAAAAACCGCTTGATAAAGGCAGAGAATTTTTCAAAAACTTATAGTTTTTCTTTTCAATTGGGCTGGTCATTGGGCCGCATCGGTAGTTATTGGGCATTGGCGTAGCCGTGGCCTCTGTCGCTTTTGGCGCAACAATGATCGAAAAACATTTCACCTTAAGCCGCACAGACGGCGGCGTGGACTCGGCCTTTTCCATGGAACCGGATGAAATGCGCGCCCTTGTCGCCGAAACCAAAAGGGCTATGAAAAAAGGCGACAAAAGATATTGATAGAGGAATACCACGTAATGTCGATTGGGAAGAAAGAAAGCGGGAGTTGGTACTGCTGTGCGATAAATATAGGAAGTTTGATGGTAGCTATGATTGTTTAATTGCTGTCAGTGGTGCTGATCTTTTTCGATTTCCTCATCAACAATTGTTTAAAGATGCGTAAAACAGGTGATCTGAGAAAGGAGTCTGACCCATGAAACAAAATATTACATTGAGCCTTAACAAAGATCTAATCAGAAAAGCAAAAATATTAGCTGCTCAAAAGCAAACATCTATCAGCGGAATGCTTAGCCGGGAATTACAAAAAATTATAGATGATTCGGAAAAATATGAATTGTTTAAACGAAAGGCTTTAATCAATATCAATCAGGGATTTCATTTGGGTGGAAAAATTGCGGTTTCAAGAGAGGAACTTCATGAAAGGTAAAATCTTTATAGACACTAACATTTTGATATACGCACATGACTCTGGATGCAGGTGGTAAAAATGAAATCTCCGCTGACCTTATGCTAAATCTCTGGGAAAATAGAATGGGAATTATCAGTACTCAAGTATTGCAGGAATTTTACGTGAATGTTACACGCAAGATTTTAAATCCTTTGTCAAAATCAAAGGCAAGGGGAATTATTGAGAGTTATCTGGTCTGGCATGTTGAGTTGAATGGAATCAAAACAATATTATTTGCTTCCGAGATTGAAGAAAGGCACCATTTATCATTTTGGGATTCTTTAATCATTGCTGCTGCTTATAATGCAAAAGCCGATAAAATTTTCACTGAAGATTTGAACCATGGTCAGATAATTGAAGGTATTCTAATTGAAAACCCTTTTAAAAAAGGGTCAAAATGAAATCAGTTTAAATTCCTTTTTTCCTGACACTGGTGGGTTTGTCATGCTGGAGAACATTTTTCACGAATATTTAGAGGTTTGGCATGGGCAAAGATAGATGAAGAAGATATTGATAAGGAACGTGGACGAAATAACTTCCCCAACTATACATCACAGCTTCAGGCCGCCTTTGTCCGGTCTCAAATCACAAAAATATTGAAATAGCTCGCTATTCCTTCAACTTTTGTGATCTGAGATCGAACAAATTCGACCCAAATCTGTGCGCCTACTTGAGGAAGTTAATTCGTCCACGTTCCTAAGTAAAAAATCCGGCCCTCCGGGGTCGGATTTTTACTCATTTTCCGTTGTTTTACCATGTAGTGTGAGAAATCGAAAAATAAAAATATTACGAATTATAGCCCGTCTGAATATAGGCGGACCGGCTATTCATACAGCGCTTTTGACACAAGGACTTGATCCTGATCGATTCCAATCAGTCCTTGTTGCTGGAAAAGTATCTGCTAAAGAAGGGGATATGAACTATCTCGCTGATACGTATGGCATAAAGCCGATCATCATTTCCGACCTCCAGAGAGAAATCAGTATTGTGAATGATGTTATGTGCTTCTTCTACATTTTGCGGATCATAAATAAAGAAAAACCTGATATAGTCCATACACATACAGCAAAGGCAGGTACAGTCGGCAGGATAGCGGTTTTTATACACAACTTAATTTATGGTGGCAAAATTCGCGTTGTTCATACCTTTCATGGACATGTATTCCATGGTTATTTTGGAAGAATGATGTCCACAATATTCGTATTGACTGAGCGTATACTGGCTAAAATTACTGACATTGTTATTGCCATAAGTGAAAGCCAGAAGAACGAACTTGTAAACAAGTATCGGATTGCGCGAGCAAACAAGGTCAAGGTAGTAAAACTCGGCTTTAACCTTAAACCCTTCCTTTCAAGTAAAGATCATCCTGAAGAGTCAGCACAAATCTTTAATCCAGGCAAGAGTGATTTTGTTACTGATGAATTGAAAATCGGAATTGTTGGCAGGCTGGTTCCAATAAAGAATCACAAGATGTTTTTAGAATCGGCAAAAATTTTTCTCGAACAGAATCCATCAATTAAAGCATTTTTTCTGATTATAGGAGATGGCGAACTTAGAGAAGAGCTGATTGCCTATTGCAAGCAACAAGGATTGTCTGATCACATACAATTTTGCGGCTGGCAAAAAAAATTGCCGGAGATTTACAGTAATCTTGATATAGTTGCCCTGACTTCAAACAACGAAGGGACGCCTGTTTCTCTCATAGAGGCCATGGCATGTTTGGTGCCTGTTATTGCAACCGACGCCGGCGGTGTGCGGGATCTTTTGGGCAATTCACAATTAGATGTTGTATCAGATGGCTTTAAAATTTGTGAGCGGGGCATACTATGCAGGGACAATGATGCCAAAGGATTTGCCGGTGGTATGAAATATCTTGTTAATAATAAGCGATTGAGGGAAGAGAGGGCAAGTGCAGCCAAATCATTTGTGGTGCAAAACTTTTCAAAAGAGCGTCTTGTTAGAGAGATGGAATTGCTTTATACCGAGTTGCTGAGTTTTCTTTGACACGCCCACAAAAAGCGTATTGCTATTTGGCGCTACATAAGAAAGCTTGTTTTTCAGGGGGAAGTATGAGTTTTCGAAACATGCGGAAAGAGAACGGGAACTTGACATGATTTATGTCTGGGAGTTGGAGGATGCTCTGAACAACTGTGAAATTATTGAGAATTATCATGATGACTCCCGAGGCGCAAGCTGTCTGGTTCTTGGATTTTGCGGGGCAAAATCTGTTCATGCCGTGTGCACAATAAAAACTGATCCCGAAGAGTTATTGCTCATTACTGTTTATGACCCGTCTAAGCGGCCTGAAAAGTGGACAGAACATTACAAGAAAGAGGAGGGTAATTAAATGAGGTGCTTTGAGTGTGTGGGCGAGGTTATTCAAACACTTGGCTCTGTTAGAATGACAAAAAAGGACGGCAGTCTGATAATTTTTAAAGGTATTCCTTTGAGCTCAACGAAAAGGATATTTAAGATCTTATGCTTTCCCACTCGGGAATTGCTGCATGATTTTCATCAGCTCAGTTGCACGGTATGAGGTATTAAATGATAAAAGCCATCAGTTATGGATATTGAAAAGCAAACTCCTTTATGGAGGCTATGGTGTATTTTTTTTGTCTACACAGCCAGTATAGCGTTGATGGTGCAACTGATTTTGCTGCCTAAGATATTTCCTGCCTGGCATGCTGGTGATGGACTTTTAATTGGTATTGATTGCTATTCTTTTCACAATATTGCAGTTGATCTTGCCAAAAAAATACACGCGCAGGGCTGGAGTGCATGGGAGTTACGACCGGATGGTCAAGCTTCAGCAGGCATTGCAGGGGCTGTATATGCCCTGACTGTGCCAAAACCATGGATCGTTATTCCGATCAATGCTGCACTACATGCTACCGCCACACTGTTGTTGTTGCGCATAGTTCAGATTTTCTTGTCGAATTGGCGCAAGGCGCTTTGGTGCGTCTTGCCGTTTTTGCTTTATCCCTCAGCGATGACTTGGTACACGCAAAACCACAAGGACGGGTACTTTATTTTGGGCTCATTTATGTTTATTTATGGCTGGATCTTGTTAGCGCAGCCGGAGGCTTGGCGGAATGTATGGTGGCGGCTGCTCACCGCCGTGTTTTCCGTGCTTTTGGGTGTTGTATTGGTTTGGATCGTGCGTCCTTATGGAGTGCAAATGATGCAAGGTGTGAGCGTAGTTCTCGCGCTTTTGCTGACCGTGTTTTTCGTAATTTCAGGCGCGCGCGGACAAATTGCATGGCAAAAAACCATAGTAGAGATATTCGTGGCCTGGGCTGTGGTTATTGTGATGATGCCGTTGACTGAAGGTGGTATTTCAGCAGTAGTGCCAGCAAGTGCGCACGAAAAGGTCTCAAAATCTACATTTTTATGGAAAGAGTCTGATGTGGTACCATCGTTTTTGGAAAATAAATTTTATGCTCTTGCGGAGGTTCGGAAAGGGTTTAATTCCACTTATCCTAATGCCGGAAGCAATATTGATATTAATGTTAGTTTTCACAGTGTTTGGGAAATTATTGTTTATTTTCCACGTGCGGCAGAAATTGCCTTTCTTTCCCCATTTCCAAGTCAGTGGTTTAAACATGGCACTATTCCTGCAAATACAATGATGCGCCGCATTTCTGCCATAGAAATGGTTGGGGTTTACCTTGCGTTTATCTTTTTGCCTTATGCCATTTGGCATTGGCGTCGGCGAATAGAGATATGGCTGATCTTGTCCTTTTGCAGCGGCATGATGTTGATATATGCCATAGGTATTTGCAATGTCGGTACCTTATACAGGGTACGTTATGGCTACTTAATGACTTTGGTCGGAATAGGGGTTGCAGGTATTTTTGCGGCTTGGGAGGCGTTGCGTTTTTCGCGAAAAGAGCAGGGCGCTGAAAGGGATACCGAACATGTGCGGTAGCCGGCTTCCTTTTTTATGCTATGAATGAAGTTATGAGAGGTAGAACAATCATTGTCTGTTAATGTTGAGAATGCGAAATATGAGCTTACGCGCGGAAGAAGACTTGCGCGTAATACAGTACTCAATCTTATAGGTCTTGGCGCACCATTGGTGGTGGCTATTTTTGCGGTCCCAATATTGATCAAGGGCCTTGGCACAGCTCGTTTTGGAGTATTGACACTGGCATGGGCGGTTGTCGGTTATTTTAATCTGTTTGATCTAGGAATAGGAAGGGCGCTTACAAAACTGGTGGCGGAAAAACTGGGTGCAGGGCACTGTGAGGATGTTTCCGAACTTATTTGGACAGCGCTGGCGCTAATGGGAATGCTCGGCATTTTCGGTGGGCTGGTGGCAGCAGTTATTTCTCCTTGGCTGGTTCATGATATTCTAAAGATTCCTAATGCGCTACAAGATGAAACCCTGAAGGCCTTCTATCTGCTTTCTTTATCCATCCCTGTTGTGATCAGCACCACAGGCTTACGCGGCGTCCTCGAAGCACATCAACGCTTTGACCTGACGAACATAGTGCGTATTCCTCTGGGGATATTTACCTTCCTGGGGCCGCTTATCGTACTGTTTTTTTCGAACAACCTGTTTCCGATTGTAGCAGTACTGGTGGTGGTAAGGTTTTTGGCATGGATGGGACACCTGTTGTTTTGCCTGCGTCTGGTGCCCGCGTTGCGCCACAATATCGGACTGCACCATACCATGGTTCGGTCGCTAATTAGCTTTGGCAGTTGGATGACGATAAGTAATATTATTGGTCCGCTCATGGTCTATTTCGACCGATTTTTTATCGGCGCGATGATTTCCATGGCGTCTGTTGCTTACTTTGTGACCCCTTATGAGTTGATCACAAAATTCGGGCTTATTTCAGGCGCGCTGGTTAGTGTATTATTTCCTGCCTTTTCCACCACAATGGTACAGGATCGAGATCGTACAGCTCTGCTTTTTGGTCGAGGGATAAACTACACTTTACTTATGCTTTTTCCGCTGATCCTTATCATTGTCACCATTGCCCATGAAGGAATGACCTTATGGCTGGGCACACAGTTTGCCGACAACAGTACTTTTGTACTACAATGGTTGGCCGTTGGAGTGTTTATCAATAGTATTGCACGAATTTCCTCTGCTTTGATCCAGGGTGCGGGACGTCCGGATGTTACAGCTAAGATACATCTTGTCGAGCTGCCATTTTACATTTTGACATTATGGTGGCTGCTTGGTGCCTATGGTATAAAAGGAGCGGCCATTGCCTGGGTGGTGAGGGTAGGCATTGATACCTTAATGTTGTTTGCCATGGTGCAGAAGCTCTTACCCTATACAAAAGCTCTCATTCGGAATGCTCTTTTGAAAATTATTATGGGCGTATGTGTTTTTATCGTGGCTGGATACACAGTAGGCTTGTTTATGAAGGTGCTGTTTCTTGGCGGAACACTAACAATTTTCATCGCGGTTACATGGCTTTGGCTGTTAGCACCCGAAGAACGCAGGCTGCTAAAAAGGTTTCTGCTGGGCTTTAATCAGGTTTAAGCAGTATTAGAAAGGTGGGCATGTGGACATTATTCCAGCAATTTTCAAGAACGCTCTGTCTTTTTCAAAGATAGGAAAATCTATATCACGGAGATACGAGGAATGATACCACGAGAGATCCTATTGGAAAATGCGGCTTGTCCTTTTGGCTGTCCACCCGAAGATGAGACTATCTTGGTTGGCAGGGATCGGCTCCATAACCTGCCAGGTGAATTTAGCGTGGTAAAGTGCCGTACCTGTGGACTAATGCGTACAAACCCTCGGCCGACACCGGAAACCATTGGTTTCTATTATCCAGATAATTACGGTCCGTATATTGGCACCCTCGTGCCACGCGGCATGGCCGCATGCGGCCTCGTGCCATTGTGGAAACGTCTATTGAAAAGAATCTTTCAATTTAACACACAGTGTCTGCCACCACTTCCGAAGGGACGAATGCTTGAGGTTGGTTGTGCTTCCGGTGCGTTTCTTCACAGGATGGCCTGCCAGGGGTGGGAAGCAGAAGGTATTGAATTCTCCAAAGATGCAGCTAATTCAGCGCGTTCGCTGGGGTATTCGGTCTATACAGGTAGAATTGAAGATGCCCCGGATCCCAATCATTTTTATGATCTGGTTGTTGGATGGATGGTTTTGGAACATGTGCACGATCCATTATTAGCATTGAAAAAACTGCATAATTGGGTCAAACCTGGCGGATGGCTGGTTATTTCCGTACCGAATACTGCTACGTTAGAATTTCATTTATTCAAGGATGCTTGGTATGCTTTGCACCTACCGGCCCATCTTTACCACTATACCCCTCGTACCTTGGAAATGCTTTTGGCGCGTGCGGGATGGTGCGTGAAAAAAGTGTTTCACCAGCGAATTTTAACAAATCTGGTTGCGAGCTTGGGGTATTGCCTGCAAGATAAAAAGCCACGGTACCGGCTGGCAAACTACCTGATAGATTTCTCCAGTAGCGGAGTTGCCGTTAACGTGCTGTTATATCCACTTGCTTATGCTTTAAGTCTTTTCGGCCAGACCGGACGGATGACGGTATGGACACAAAGGATGAAGTAACTTTCATGGGTTTCATAATTTTCATAAATTTAGGTCTGTTGGCATATTTCAATTTTTATTTTTTATATATCAGGCGTTATCTGGATATTATGGACAAGTGTCCGTGTCATTGCGACGGGGACGGGGATGATGGTACCCGTGTTGAGTTGGAACCCTTCTTATGAGTACTGCTGATAGATTGAATGTAGCGGCGCTTACTGGCGGAAGGAACGTGCCGTCCGCACGGTTTCGTGTGCGCCAATTGATTCCGGCATTGCAGAAAAATGGCGTGTATATGCATGAATTTATCCCACGCGTATCCAAGTATCCTCCTGCAACGAAATGGCTACGTCCACTCTGGGGTGGCGCTGCCCTTGCTGCACGCATTCCCGCTTTACTGGCTACACATGGTTATGATGTCGTATTTCTTCAGCGCGAGCTTGTTTCTACTTTTTTGACGCTTGAGTTCTTTACCAAACGTCCCCGTGTTTTGGATGTAGATGACGCTATTTTTTTACATCGCAGAGGGCAGTTTGTCAAGCGTCTTGCACACCAATGCGATTTGATTGTTTGTGGCAATGACTATCTTGGGGATATCTTTAGTCAATGGAACAAGAATGTTATGATTATTCCGACAGCGGTGGACACGCAACGGTACTTTCCAAAGAAGGCAACGGACGATGTAAAGTGTGATGTTATTGGATGGACAGGAACAAGCGGTAATTTCAAATATCTTTATGAAATTGAGTCTGCCCTGGCAACAGTACTCAAAGCTTGCCCTAATGTAATCCTGCGTGTTATTGCTGATAGCAAGCCAACTTTTCGTAGCGTTCCGGAAAGAAGGATAAATTTTATTCGATGGTCGCCTGAAAACGAAGTCAAAGGGATTCAAAGTATGTCAATTGGGATTATGCCGCTTACTGATTCAGCCTGGGCACGAGGTAAGTGCAGCTTCAAAATGCTTCAATACATGGCGTGCGGGGTGCCAGTTGTGGTATCTCCAGTTGGTATGAATTTACAAGTGTTGTCTCTGGGTGCTGTCGGGTTAGGTGCGTCAAATCAAAATGAGTGGATTGAGGCATTGGTTGGTTTGCTTGTGAACGAGAAAGAACGGGTAGCCATGGGAATAAATGGCAGGAGTATTGTTGAGGAGCGCTTTAGCATCCAGGTGGTTGCGCCATGCCTTGGTGCTTGCCTGCGAGATCTGGTTGCATGAAAATACTACACCTAATCACCGGCCTCTCCACCGGTGGAGCCGAAATGATGTTGTTCAATTTGGTCTCCCATTCAATGGATAATCCTAATTTTCGACATGGCGTTGTTGTACTGACTGGGCAGGGAGTATTTGGTCAGAAGCTTAAACAAAAAGGGATTCCTACGTATTACCTTTATTTACAAGGGCGACCGTCTGATGTTATTGCTTTATTTAGATTTTATCGTATTCTTCGACACTACAGACCTCATATTTTGCAGACTTGGCTATACCACTCAGACTTAATTGGTCTTTTGATCGGTAAAATGGTCGGTGTTCAAAGCATCTTATGGAGTATTCGATGTTCGTTGGTCGATTTTGACCAATATGCTTGGACAACAAAACTAATTTTTAAATTACTTATTCGCTTATCGCACTTGCCTGATGCCGTAATTGCCAATTCATTCGCCGGGACCATATCCCATCGTCAATCCGGATATCGCTGCAAGCGATGGGTGATAATTCCGAATGGATTTGATACCGAAAAATATAAACCTAATAAAGAAATCAGAGCGAGCTTCAGAAAGCTACTTAGTTTAGGTGAATCTAATTTTATTGTTGGCATGGTGGCCCGTTATGATCCAATGAAAGATTATTCAAATTTTTTTAATGCTGCAGGTAGGTTAAGTGTTGTTTTTCCTAATGTCTATTTTGTTGTTGCCGGAAGAGGAATGAACAAAACAAACTATGATGTAATGAAAATGATCCAAAAACATGGCTTGAATAACAATACATTTCTTCTTGGCGAAAGAGATGATTTGCAAAAAATTATTCCATCGTTTGATGTCGGAACGTTATCATCTTTTAGTGAGGGTTTCCCTAATGTTTTGGGCGAATATATGTCTTGTGGTGTTCCTAGTGTTTCTACGAATGTTGGTGACTCGGCAAATATAATAGGTAATACTGGAATAATTATACCGCCAAATAATCCTGAAGCATTGGCTAAAGCATGGTTTGATTTGCTTGTAATGACGCCTGAACAAAGAGTTGAACTTGGTATGAAAGCAAGACAACGTATTGTGGAAAAATTTTCTATCTCAAAAGTGGTAGAAAAATATGAAAATTTTTATTTTGAAATATTGACCAGAGAGTCGTAGAGGTGGGTTGGGGAATATTGTCTTTAAATACTGACTGGTATGCAGTAGGAAACAGGATATGTGCGGAATCATCGGATTTATAAGTAAAGACAACTTCAATTATTTTAAGAGAATGCTTCCACAAGCTGTTTTAAGCCTGCATCATCGAGGCCCGGATGATTCGGGCTTTTTTTATGATGAAAAGATAGGTCTTGGATTAGCTCACCGCAGATTATCAATTATCGATCTTTCCAGCGCCGGCCGTCAACCTATGACAAGTGATGATGTGTCAATTATATATAATGGTGAAATATACAATTTTAAAAAAATAAGAAAAATCCTTGAAGAATTTGGACATAAATTTAAAAGCAATACCGATACTGAGGTTGTACTGAAATCATATATGCAATGGGGAGTTGACTGCCTGGAAAAATTTATTGGCATGTTTGCTTTTGCAATATGGGATGGCAGAAAAAGACGCCTTTTTTTAGCAAGAGATAGAATAGGAATCAAACCGCTTTATTATCATTTCAGCAATGGCACTTTTTTGTTTGCTTCGGAATTAAAGGCTTTTATGGCCTTCAATATATTTAATAAAGATATTGATTCTGATTCCATTCCTCTTTTTCTTCATTACTTATATATACCAGCTCCAGGAACTGTTTTTAAAAACACTTTTAAGCTGCTGCCCGGCCATTTTCTTATTTATGAGAACAATACTATAAAAACCAATAGTTATTGGCAGTACCCTGATGTTAAAGGTGAACTAAATAGTTTTGAGATTAATGAAGAAGAAAAATTACAGCAGCTTGATGATCTTCTTACTCAGGCTGTTTCGGACAGAATGATCAGTGACGTGCCTCTGGGCGCTTTGCTTAGCGGAGGAATTGATTCTTCGATTGTCGTTGCTTTGATGCAAAAAGTAAATTCATCACCTGTTCGTACATTCAGCATTGGTTTTAAAGAAAAAGGATACAATGAGGCTAAGTGGGCAGCTAAAGTCGCAACACATCTGAATACAGATCACACAGAGCTTTATGTAACACCAAAGGAGGCCATTGAGGTTATTCCAATGCTTCCAGGAATATATGACGAACCTTTTGCTGATTCTTCTGCGATACCTACTTTTCTTGTCAGCAAACTTACACGTTCACATGTAACTGTAGCTCTGTCTGGAGATGGCGGGGATGAACAGTTCGCAGGATATGTGCGTTACTGGAGTACCAAATCCGCTGTAAAAGGATTACGATATATCCCGGTACCGGTCAGGAAATTTATTTCCGATCTTTTAAAGGCTATTCCATTAAACTGGATAGAGTCATGCTACCTCCCGTTTAGGGATATTTTACCCCAACCATTTAGAGTGGCCAACTTCCCTGATAAATGGCAAAAACTGACGGGCATGATAAGCAAGACATTAATTTCAGAGCTGTACAGAATGACCATTTGTTACTGGTCAAAAGAAGAACTGCTGTCACTTATCGGAAAACAAGTTCCAGAGAGTCAATTTGAAAATACTTTTAAAGAAACCGATGGATGGCAGACTATTTCGAGGCTTATGAGAGTCGATCAAAAAACATATCTGCCTGATGCGATGTTAACAAAGGTTGACAGAGCCAGCATGGCCGCAAGCCTTGAGATTCGTGTGCCGCTTCTTGATCATCGGGTAATGGAATATGCTGCATCATTGCCGGAAAATTTGAAATACAGAAATGGTACAGGCAAGTATATTCTTAAAAAGCTTTTGGCTAAATATGTGCCCGGAGAATTATTTGAAAGGCCAAAGATGGGTTTTGGGGTTCCGATAGCTCACTGGTTGCGTAATGAACTGAAAGACCTTCTTTTAGATTATCTTTCTTCTGAGCGTTTAAAAAAAGAAGGTTTATTTGATCATGTGATAGTTGAGAAAAAGATTAAAGAACACATGTCCGGCAGAATTAATCGCCAATATCAGCTCTGGGCACTTTTGATGTGGGAGATGTGGAGAGAGCAGTGGCTATAGTTTTCGTTCGGATTCCACGAGGCATGCGTAGGTTTTTTATATAAAAACATTACCTGTTACGGCTCAAAGTACTTCTGTGGACTCGCAGTGTTCCGGATCAATATCAAGAATCAGGGCAATTGACTTCTTTATAAGGTAGATTTCATCGTCTGAGATGTTTCCGATCTTTCCCACAAATCTTTTATGACTAATAGCCCTAATCTGAAAACAGTCAATTGCCGATTTTTTCTGCAGGCCATTGCTTGAGTTAGGTTCCAAAGAAACAAAAAATGGATTTTTTTTCCAATATGGACTCCAGGCAGTAACGGGCACAATAACAGCAAGTTTAAGATGCTTGTCATGGCCACCGTTTACTATGACTACCGGTCGTTTCTTCTTGATTTCATCCCCAATACTTGGATCAAGATTTACCCAATAGATTTCACCGGTTCTCAAAATCTTCACCTTCTATTGATTCAAAAACGTTATCATACTGCGCTCTACCGATCATCTCCATGGCTTCCGTCCTTTTTAATTCCCGGAGCCTTTTACGGTCTTGTTGCACTTTTGCATTGATTGCTTCTCGCATATACTCGCTTAGGCTTCTGTAATGCAAGTCCTTATAGACCTGCTTCATGAACTCGTAATTTTTTTTGTCAATCTGAATTTTGGCTGGAATAAGCATATTACCCCCCTTTTTATCTAGTGCCCGAACGAAAAATAGATAGTTTTTTCAAGTTCAAGGAAGGCGAAAATTTTAACCACAGGAATACATTGAGTATTTTGAGGATTAAAATTTAAGCCTGACGCAGAAATTGGAAAAAATAGCAGTTTTCGTTCAGGCACTATCTAAAATACCATACTGTGGTTCCAGAGTCAAGGGTATAAAAGATGGGTGTATTTTAGGGGTATATAAACTATACCAAGATGGGAGCTTGGATTGAATTATTTCTTTTTCATATACCTGATAATTTTTCTTAGCATTGTATCAAAATCGGTTTTTGGCTCAAGACCTATAAGTTTGTTGATTTTTTCAGTACCTGGTACTCTGCGCTGCATATCTTCAAAATCTTTGCCAAATGCCTCATCATAGGGGATCAGTTTAATAGTTGATTTAGAGCCTGTTTCTTTTATTATTCTCTTCGCAAGATCAATGATCGAAGTTTCCTCAGTTCCACCCACATTGAATACTTCTCCGACAGCACCATCGTTCTCTACGAGAGCCATGAGTGCTTCAACTACATCTTTAACATATGTGAATGTTCGAGTCTGATTTCCATCACCATAGACTGTTAAGGGCTCGTTTTTTAAAGCCTGTGAAACAAATCTTGGGATAACCATTCCATATGCACCGGTCTGTTTTGGACCTACGGTATTAAATAGACGGGTTATAATTACCTGCAATCCAGTTGTTCTATAGTATGCGAGCGCTGTAAATTCATCCATAAGTTTTGTAGCTGCATAACTCCATCTGAATTTACTTGAAGGGCCGTATATTATATTGTCTGTTTCAACTAATGGGGCATGAAGATGCTTGCCATATACTTCGGATGTTGATGCTATAAGAACCTTTTTCTTAAATTTATCACATAGTTCAAGAACTTTTTCTGTTCCCTGGATATTAGTTTTTATTGATTCAAGAGGATTGTTAAGTATATACTGTACTCCAACTGCTGCTGCTAAATGAAAAACAATATCACAGGTGCCTGTCAGTTCGAGCATTGTATTATGGTTTAGAATTGTATCAATATGGATGAATAGTTTGTTTTTGAAACGTTCATTTTCCTTAAGTTCTTTTATATTATATAGATACCCGGTTGAAAGGTCGTCAATAATATATACTTCATCTCCTCTTTCAAGATACGCTTCAGCAAGATGAGATCCAATAAAACCTGCGCCACCTGTGATAAGAACTCTCATAAATATATCTCCTTAATGTCTGTAAATAGTCGAATAGTCAAATAGTCAACCATTTTCCCACTCAACTATTTGACGATATCTGTAATATATTATAATAATTAGTTAGGCAATCTTATTTTTTGTACATCACAGAAGTATTGCCAATCAGGTGGTTAGGCTGAAGGCTGAAGGAAACAGATGATTCCTGAGTGTTATTCTCTATGTTTAGGACAAAATTTCCGGCTTTTTTAAGAAAATATTGACTTCTGGGAGTCTTTTCCCTAAAAGTCTTCAGTCTTCAGCCTAACCAACCTGAGTAGTTAGGACAAATATAATGTTTTTTAACGATATCCCAGTATTATATTTTATCACCTTTTTGTCATTTTTTTTATGTCTGGCATTAACACCGGTTGTCAGGCTTGTTGCGATTAAAAAAGGGTGGATTGCTTATCCCACAAAAGATCGCTGGCATAAGAAGCCGACCGCTCTTTTGGGTGGTGTTGCCATATACCTTGGCGTAGCAATACCACTTTTTTTTATTGCTGATTTTTCCTCAATTCTACCCCACATTATGAGAACATCGGACCACATAGCTTTGCCTTCAATAGGTGCGGTTATCTGGATCGGGATGACCCTTCTTTTTTTTCTTGGATTAGTAGATGATTTTATTCATATTAAACCTCATACAAAATTGGTGGGACAGATACTTGTAGCTTCAATGGTTACTTTTTTAGGATTTCGTCTTCACTGGTTTTCATCCCTTACTGTGGATACTACTTTAACTATAGTGTGGATCGTTGGTATAATAAATGCTTTTAATCTGATTGATAATATGGACGGCCTTTGTGCGGGTGTTGGCTTTATTGCCGCTTCTTATCTGGCATTATTATATACAGGGATACTGCCGGAAGCTGCTCTTGTCTCTATGGTAATTGCAGGGGCACTGGCTGCTTTTCTGTTTTACAACTTTAATCCTGCATCAATTTTTATGGGAGACTGTGGAAGTCTTTTTATTGGTTTTATATTATCTATGCTGTGTCTTTACTATCCGGAAGCAGGTGCAGCAAATGCAATGTCATTATATGCTGTCCCAGTAATGATCCTCATGGTTCCTGTTCTGGACACTTCCATGGTTACATTAATTAGAATCTTGAGCGGCCGTAAAGCTTCTGTGGGTGGAAAGGATCATACATCACATCGTCTGGTTATCATGGGGCTAAGTGAAAAAGGTGCAGTACTGTTCTTATATGGAATCGGCGCGATATCAGGAATGGCAGCATTGTTTGTAAGCAAAAGCGATACATTAACATCTCCGGCAGTAATTATTCCACTGGTTCTGTCAATTATTTTGATGGGAATTTACCTGTCCCAGATTCGCATATATCCTGAAAAGGAATTTTCAGCTTTACGTGGAAAATCTTATACTCCTGTATTAATCGAGCTGACCTATAAGCGGCAGCTTATGCTGGTAATACTTGATTTCTGTCTGATAGCATTTGCATATTATCTTTCTTACCGTTTACGTTTTGATTCCAATGAGTTTCCTGTTTATTTCAAAGTATTCCTGCATTCGCTTCCGGCAGTAATCGCGTGCAAGTTTGTGGCTTTTTTTGTTATTGGAATTTACAGGGGGGTCTGGGGTTATTTGAGTACTAATGATATTTTAGTATATTTAAAGGCTTCTTCTTTAGCTACTATTCTCTCAGTGGTTACAGTAACATATATTTACAGATTTGAAGCTTTTTCTAAAGGAATTTTTGTAATAGACTGGTTTTTAACTACCGGAGTCCTCCTTGGCAGCCGGGTTTCTTTCATGCTTTTTAGCGATACAATGAAGAGAAAAACCCTTGCCGGTAAAACAGTTTTAATTCACGGCGCGGGCAGGGGAGGGGAGATCCTGTTGCGTGAAATATTAAATAACAAAAGACTTAAAATTAAACCGGTCGGTTTTATTGATGATGATACATTAAAAACAGGAAAGACACTTCAGGGTTATCCCATTCTTGGGGTGTTTAAAGACATTGAATCTCATCTTGATAAATATAAAATAAGCGGAATGCTGATATCTTTCAATAATAAAGATCCGCAAAAACTTAAAGCTATTAAGGAGTTTTGTAAGGCAAAGGATTTGTTTTTAAAACAGTTTTCTGTTCATCTGGAAGATATTGACCTTGAGGTCTGACATGAAGAATCAGAGCATTTTGAAAATTGAAAAGCTTTTAAAAAAAGGTGTTAACATACCCAATCCTGATAGTATTGAAATCGGCAGAGAAGTAGATACAGACAGAATTTCCGGGGATGGTGTTGTTATTTATTCGGGGTGTAAAATTTTTGGTGGTTCTACCCTGATTTTAAAGAATACAAGGCTGGGATATGAAAGCCCTGTAACCATTGAGAACTGCCAGATTGGTACGAATGTTGACCTTAAAGGGGGCTTTTTAAAAGAAGCTGTTTTGCTTGATAAAGTGAGCATAGGTTATGGCTCACATATAAGAGAAGGCACAATCCTTGAAGAAGAAGCAAGCATTGCTCACATGGTTGGGTTGAAACACACGATACTT
>Ga0255367_1006_pt1 | contig 81413 bp, 76 predicted proteins | sample ANMaggSeSYBR01D8_FD_182098 | JGI IMG/M metagenome (GOLD analysis project Ga0255367, IMG submission 182098) | Sediment cell enrichment communities from methane seep in Santa Monica Basin, California, United Staets - ANME aggregate JGI... | ecosystem: Environmental > Aquatic > Marine > Cold seeps >... | reverse complement strand
TCCTTTAGCAGGCTTCTATGGTCCACATATATCAGCCTGTAATGCAGTGCAAAATTAGCACCTGCCACGAACATGAAAAAGACGATGATCCCCTCGATAAGGGGACTGTTGAAAGCTGCAATAGAATCTGCCCGGGGTGAGAAACCGCCGCACGCTATGGTAGTGAAGGTATGGGTCAGGCCGTCGTATACCCCCATTCCTGCACATAGCAGTGCAATGAACTGTATCGCCGAAAGGACCACGTACACCATCCACAGTATCTTGGCCGTCTCCTTAAGCCTGGGCTTAAGTTTATCTTCAGTGGGCCCGGGCGCCTCTGCCCTGAACAACTGCCGGCCTGCCACTGCCAGTTTGGGCAGGACAGCCAAAAACAGCATAATGATTCCCATGCCGCCCAGCCACTGTATAAAACAGCGCCAGAACAGCAAGGCCTTTGAATGGGACTCGATATCTGTCATAATGGTAGCGCCGGTGGCGGTAATGCCTGACATGGACTCGAACAGGGCATCCACAGGATGCATCCCGCTCATCAGGAAGGGCAAAGCGCCAAACATTGCTGCCAGGAGCCAGGCAAAAGCCACGATGCCAAAACTCTCCCGGTTCCTGAACTCGCCGCTGCTACGATTGGTATATTGCAGCACAAGCCCCACCGACGTTGTGATCAGGAACGAATATATGAATATCATAACAGATGGGAACTGGGCCGGGTCCTGCCTGGAATAATAATATCCCACCAGTGCCGGGATAAGCATCAGAACTCCCAGGTACTTCAGGATAATTCCCAGGGTGTTGAGGACTACTTTAAATCTCATTGTATAACCCACTCTTTACGTAATTTATCTTAATAAGCCCAATACCTTACTCCTTCCAGAACCCTGGAATCAGCAGCACCAGTACCGTGAAAATCTCAAGCCTGCCGATCCACATATTTGCAATAAGCACAAGTTTCCCCATATCAGGTATGGTACTGAAATTGGACCACGGTCCCACTAGGTCAAACCCTGGTCCGATATTGCCCAGAGTCACAATGGACGCCGAAGCAGCGCTGAGCGCATCAATACCCAACTCGCCCAATATGAATGTGCTGGCCATGAACACCAGTATATACAGGATAATGAATGAAAAGATACTGTTCATCACATCCTCAGGCACCACCCGATCGCCCAGCCGGATAGGCCGTACCAGCTTTGGCTGGAGTGACCTGAACAGTTCCCGGTACGCATACTTCAACATCAATAGCAGCCGCACTACCTTGATCCCGCCTGCAGTGGAACCTGCACAACCTCCAATGAACATGAGCATAAAAAGCACCATGCGGGAGGAGTCCGGCCACGTGTTAAAATCATGGGTGGCATAGCCTGTTGTTGTCATTATAGACAACACCTGGAATATGGCATACCTGAAAGATGTGCCAATCTCCTCAAACGTCCCCGTCCTCCAGAGTGTCCAGGTTAACGCCATAGTGGTAAAGACCACAATAAAACTGTAGAACTTGAACTCACCATCCTTTAGCAGGCTTCTATGGTCCACATATATCAGCCTGTAATGCAGTGCAAAATTAGCACCTGCCACGAACATGAAAAAGACGATGATCCCCTCGATAAGGGGACTGTTGAAAGCTGCAATGGAATCGGCCCTTGGTGAGAACCCACCGCATGCCATGGTAGTGAAGGTATGGGTCAGGCTGTCGTACACCCCCATACCGGCCAACAGCAGTGCAATGAATTCAACTGCTGAAATGACCACATACACCATCCACAGTATCTTAGCTGTCTCTTTGAGCCTGGGCTTGAGCTTATCTTCAGTGGGCCCTGGCGCCTCTGCCTTGAATAACTGGCGGCCCGCCACTGCCAGTTTGGGCAGGATGGCCAAAAACAACATGATGATACCCATGCCGCCCAGCCACTGCATAAAACAACGCCAGAACAGCAAGGCCTTTGAATGGGACTCGATATCTGTCATAATGGTGGCTCCGGTAGTGGTAAAGCCTGACATGGACTCGAACAGGGCATCGACTGGCTGCATCCCGCTCAGCAGGAAGGGCAAAGCGCCAAATATTGCTGCCAGGAGCCAGGCAAAAGCCACTATGCCAAAACTCTCGCGGTTTCTGAACTCATCACTGTTGCGATTGGTATATTCCAGCATGAGCCCCACTGAAGTTGTGACCAGGAACGAATATATGAAGATCATAACAGATGGGAACTGAGCCGGGTCATGCAGGGAATAATAATATCCCACCAGTGCCGGAATAAGCATTAAAATCCCCAGGTATTTCAGGATAATTCCCAGGGTGTTGAGGACCACTTTAAATCTCATTGTATAACCCATTCTTTACGTAATTTATGTGATAAGTTATTTATCCAAAACGCCGCAGCAGTAACTTGAAAGTCACAATAATTGGTATGATCTCAAGCCTACCGACCCACATATTGAATATCAGCATCAGTTTACCAACCCACATCATATCAGGCGACGTTATGCCCGTGGACAATCCCACATTGCTCTGTGCCGATACCACCTCAAATATGACATCATCAACATAGTACGACGGTGATGCGATATGCAGCATCACGAAAATACCCATGAACAGGAATAACACCCACAAGAACGAGATGATCGCAGCTTCGTTCAGCTGTGCGCCCATTTCATCATCAGACAGTACCTTATCCCCGAACTTCTGGACCACTACTACCTCATGGGGCAGCGAGAGTTTCTTGTACCACCACCCGATCCCTGTGAACATGGCGGCGGCCCTCACGATCTTGATACCACCGGCAGTGGAACCCGCAGCCCCTCCGATCAGCATCAATAAAATGATTATAAGTTTGGCATTGGGCGCCCAGGTGTGTACAGTGGCAGTCTGCAGGCCTGTACAGGTCAGGCCGGACACCGCCTGGAACATAGAATACCGAAAAGCCTCTGACCACCAGCCGTAACTGAGGAAGTTCTCTGCTACAAGCAGTCCCCCTCCCAGGGATAGCAGGATCAACAGGCTACGAGACTGCACATCTTTAAAAAAGGCACCCACATTCCCTTTCAGAACCTTGTAATGTACCAGGAATGGAATTGCACCCATTACCATTATCGGTATCAGGGCAAGTTCTATCAGTGAATTATCATAAGACGCAATACTTGAGTCTTTTACTGAAAAGCCGCCTGTGGATATGGTGGTCATGCCGTGGTTTATGGAATCCCACAGGGGCATTCCGGCCACGAGCAGGATTAAAATGGAAAGGATCGTCAACAGGAAATATATCCACCATATCATTCTTACAGTGGTCATGATGCGGGGGAATATCTTTTCTTCACGTCCTTCGGCACGGTACAGGTGGTACATACTGGTGCCGGGCCGGGTTATGATGCTGATTATCAATACGACCACCCCAACTCCGCCGATCCACTGGGTAAGCGACCTCCAGAACTGGATGGTATGGGTAAGTTGTGATGGGGCCGTTATCATAGTGAGCCCTGTGCCCGTCCACCCCGAAGTTGATTCAAATACCGAATTTAAGGGGGACATGCCTTCGATCAGGATAAACGGGATGCTGCCGAAGAGGGGGATTACCAGCCATGCAATGGATGAGATGGCCATAGCATGCGTAAGCTGTATCTCACCATCGATCTTGCCTATGAATTTTAAGACCAGTCCTGCAATGCCAGCCAGGACTGACGTGACCAGCATAGCATAAATGGCTCCATATTCCCTGAATACCAGGGGCACTGCAATGGATACCAGTGCAAGCAGGCTTACTATCAGTAAGAGGCTGCCCACATTCCTTAAAATAATCTTGAAATCATTCCATGACAAAGGCGATCCGCCCTACTTGAAAAGTTCCTCCACCTTTGAAACTATTTCCAATTTGGTGAAGACAATAACCTTATCACGTGGTTGTATCTGAACATTACCGTCTGGTACAATTATGTTACTTTCGCGTACTATTGTGCTGACAATGGCATCTTTTGGGAACTTGACACTTTTCAGTGGCTTTTTTACTATTTTTGAACCTGCCTTGGCAGTCAGTTCAAGCACTTCAGCTTTTTCACCTTCCAGTGTGGCAATGGATTGGATGCCTGTCTTGAGCAGCGTGGTCTTGAGCACCTCGTTGATAGTAGCTTCCCTGGAACTCATGGCCACATCTACACCCACCATTTCGAACAACTGGGTATATTCGGTCCTTTCCACGCGGGCCATGACCTTAATTGCGCCCAACTGCCTGGCAAGCAGGGAGCATAGCAGGTTCTTCTCATCACTATTGGTAACAGAAACCACTGCATCCATACCAGGGACATTTACTTCTTCCAGTATCTTCATATCAGTGCCATCACCGTTTATGACCATGATATTTGGCAGGGACTCGGCAATCATTTCACATCGTTTCAGGTCCTTCTCAACCAGTGTGATGTTAAAGTCATTTTTCCGAAGCAGCTCAACCAGGTAGAACCCAACAGTGCCGCCTCCTACTATCAGCACTTTTTTGCTCTGGTTGCTGACCTCGAACCATTTCCTTATCTCCTGTATGGCCTCTTCCTTGCCTATCATTACCACCCTATCACCTGAGCGGATGATATCGTCCCCTCCCGGAATGATGACTTCATTATCCCTGAATATGGCTGAGATCATGCTGCACGGAGGAAATTGTATCTTTTTGAGTGTCTTGTTCACCAGCACATTTCCGTCATTTACTTTGAACTCGATCATCTTGACCATTCCTCCCACAAAATCCTGGACATCAACAGCCGAAGGTATCGAGAGTATCTGGTACATTTCATAAGCAAGGGAAAGTTCGGGACATATCATGATATTCATGCCCACTTGTTCTCGCATGGTCACAGGTTCATTTATATAATCAGGATTACTGACCATTGCAATGGTCTTGGTTCCGTTTTCGGTCAGCAGCTTGGCTCCCATACAGGCCACGATATTGAGTTCATCATGATCGGTTACAGCCACCACGAGGTCTGAATTTTCCACTCCCGCTTGTTTCAGGACCTTTATATCAGCACCATTGCCCTGGATAACCTGTACATCAAGACCCAGTACCTGCTCTAAGGCATCTTCATCTTTTTCAATAATGACCACTTCGTGGTCCTGATAGACCGCTTTAGCAAGATGATATCCAACATCACCGGCACCGATGATAATTATATGCAAAATGTTCACCTGAAAATATGTAATTAAAATACGTAATGTAAATATGTAATGTAAATGTGTAAAGTAAATGTCTGAAGTAACTTTTTACATTCTTATAAGAAATCAAGGATGATTATCATATGTTAAAAGCCTATCTATGAATAATGCCACTTATTGAAAATCTTTGAGATTTTGTTGTGCTTTTACATTTTCTGTAAAGTCACTCGATTTTTCATCAACATCAATTCCGAGCTGCCTGAGGGTATTAGCAGCTATCTTCGGACCGATAATATCAGTCAGTGCTTTAAATTCAGCTTTCCTGATAGCTTCGATATCCTTATATCCTGCATTATAGAGCTTCCTTGCCCGCACGCGCCCGATACCCTTTATCTTGATAATGGGCAGCAGTTCCTTAGCTGCACCATAGGATATGCGCTCAACCAGTTCCTGTGCAAACCCTGCATGTTCGCTGCCGAGATAAGAAAATATGCGGGCAGTGGAATGCATAAGCCACTGGGCAGTGTCCGCCTGTGCCCTTATATCACCCGGACCTATATTGAACCTGCTTGTAATATCATCTTCCTTGCTTTCAGATATCCATTCCAGAAGTAACACGGCTGTCTTTACTTCAGACATGAACCACTCATACTCGCTACTGTGCGGGGGAGGAGGAGCTACAAATTCATCGTTGTGCTGCTGCACATAGTCATCCAGCCAGCCATAATCGTTATTTCTCAGGTACAGAGGCCGCATATTTGGTGTATTGCAGATAAGCTGAAGCATTGTCAGTTCGGTCATGTTCACCTTGCCCAGGAGCCCCTGTCCATCCACAATGGTACTGGCGGACATGGGGTCAATATACAATCTGGTCACCAGTTCTCCCAGTTCGGTCGGGTGCAGCCCGTCACTCTCTATTATCAAGTTGTTCGCCACAAGGAACTCTATCACTTCATCGACTACAGCCGCAAGCTTCCAGGTATCCTGCTGGTACCCGAAAAAAGTACGGCCTAAAAAATCCATAAGTTCTTCTCTGCTTTTTACAAGCCTGGTAGATACTATTGAAAGGATGTGGGTACGCAGGGCGCTTTCGGTACCAAGTTTGGAATAGATGTCCTCGGCATCGTTGTTCACATACTGCTCAATAAGTACCTCCATTTCCTCACCAGATTTTGATATCAGCACGGACTCACCGTACGGGTCAAGTCCTGGACGGCCTGCCCGGCCTGCCATCTGTTTATATTCCAGTACAGGTATGGGCACCATACCGTAGTTTGGGTCGTACCGCCTGTAACCCCTGATAATAACGCGCCTGGCAGGCATGTTCAGTCCTGCGGCAAGTGTGGGTGTGGATGATAGAACCTTGATAAGATTGTTCCTGAACCCGTCCTCTATAAGTTTTCTCTGCTCTGACAGCAGTCCGGCATGGTGGAATGCCGCCCCACCCCTTACGCATTGTGCCAGCCGCCTTGTGATCTCAGTCTCACCAGTATCCAGGACCTGGTTGGCGAGGCTATCCAGTTTTGCGCTGTATTCATGTCCGGGACTTTCTGAGCTTCCAGGGCTTCCCGGGATCCTTAAGCTTTTACCAAGGGTCTGGCCAAGCCGCCTGGCACTGGCCTCAGCATTCCGCCGGCTGCTTTCAAATACAAGACACTGCCCACCTTCATTAAGGGTATCATAGACAAGGTCGGTCAGTTCATCTTTGTACTTATGCTCCACAGTACGCAGGGAATTTTGGAATTTTATTGCACCACTTAAAAATACTCCCTCCAGCAGGTCGATAGGCCGCCATTTGCTCTCAACCAGTGCAGCATCAAGCCACTGCGCCATCTCCTGTGCATTTCCCACTGTGGCAGAGAGTGCGATTATCTGGACATCCGGGTTCATTTGCATGAGCCGTGCAAGGGTGATCTCAAGGGTCGGGCCCCTGTCAGGTGAATCCAGCAGGTGCACCTCATCTGCCACAATTACTGTAATATCCTTTATCCAGGATGCACCGTTGCGTATCAGTGAATCAGTCTTCTCAGAGGTTGCAACAATAATATCCCTCCTGCCCAGCCATTCGTCCCTGGAATCCAGGTCGCCTGTGGAAACCCCTGCCTGCATGTTAAGTTCCTGGAATTCCCTGAACCGTGCATATTTCTCTGATGCCAATGCCCTGAGGGGCACGATATACAGGCACTTCCCGCCATTGATGATGGATTTCAGCATGGCCATCTCAGCGATCATGGTCTTGCCCGACGCCGTGGGCACGGCTGCTAATATATTTCGCCCTTCAAGCAGTCCGGCTTCAACAGCCTTTTCCTGGGGCGGGTAAAGTTTAGATATGCCGGACTCTGTGTAGAATCCTTTTACAGCATCAGGAATGTCAATGTCAGAGATTTTCATAAATTGTGTAACTTAAAGGTTTAAGTAGATATAAAGACATTTTGCAATTCAGTTCAAGCACTTCATTTTATCATTTACCAAAGGTGGAACCAATGTACTCAGAAAGGATCAACAATCTCCCTCCGTATCTTTTTGCAGCTATAGATAAGGCAAAGGCTAAAGTAATTGAAAAAGGCGTGGATGTGATAGACCTGGGTGTTGGCGACCCGGATATGCCCACACCTGATAATGTTATCCAGGCCCTGTATAGATCTGCACAAAACCCAACCAGGCATAAATACCCTTCATATACCGGCATGCTGTCTTTCAGGGAAGCCGCAGCAAAGTGGTACAAGGAACACCTGGGTATTGAACTGGACCCAGTCTCCCAGGTGCTGACCGTGATAGGCTCAAAGGAGGGTATTGCCCATATACCACTGGCATTTATAAACCCCGGAGAGATTGCCCTGATCCCGGACCCCGCATATCCTGTGTATAAAATAGGCACATTGTTTGCTGATGGAAAGCCCTGTATTATGCCTCTGCTTGAAGAAAATGACTTTCTGCCTGACCTTGATGCAATACCCAAAGATGTAGCAAAGCTGGCAAAACTAATGTTTTTGAACTACCCGAATAACCCCACATCGGCCATAGCACCTGACAAGTTCTTTGAAGAGGTAATTGAGTTCGCAAAAGAAAATGAGGTTATCATTGTCCATGACAATGCCTATAGTGAGATGACATTTGACGGTTATAAGGCACCAAGTTTCTTAAAATTTGACGGCGCCATGGACGTGGGTATTGAGCTGCATTCCCTGTCAAAGACCTATAATATGACCGGATGGAGGATAGGGTTCGCTGTGGGTAATGCAGAAATCCTGGACGGTCTGGGCAAGGTCAAGACCAATATGGATTCCGGGGCCTTTGAGGCTGTACAGGAGGCAGGTATCGCGGCAATGCAGGGTCCCCAGCAGTGTATCAGTGACATGAACAAGATATACACACAGAGGCGGGATGCCCTGATGGTGGGATTAAAGGAACTGGGTATTGATGTCAAGCCGCCAAAGGCTACATTCTATATCTGGGCCCCTGTACCTGAGGGTCATGATTCAATGGGCTTATCAAAGATACTGCTGGAAGAAGCAGGTATCGTGGCCACACCAGGCGTGGGTTTCGGTGATTATGGTGAAGGGTATGTGCGTTTTTCCCTGACCCAGTCAGTGGAACGGATAAATGAGGCTGTTGAACGAATGGGACAACTGGAATTATAGAGTAGTATATATAGAGTAGTATATTTTGTGTTTTCCAATGGAAAATTTCATAATGAAGTATGTTAATATCTTAGTTGGTTCAAATGACAATCAAGAATGAAATTTTGGATAGGGTGGATTCAGGAATCACTGGTTACAATGATTTGTTGAACGGTGGCTATTTCAAAAAGACAGTAAATGTGGTTTCCGGGGAATCAGGGACCGGTAAAACTGTATTTGGCTCCCAATTTTTGTATCATGGTGCCCAGAACAATGAAAAATCCCTTTGTGTTATGACTTCCGAATCAGCAGAATCCCTGAAAAAAGAGATGTATTCTTCATTCAAATGGGATTTATGGGAAATGGAGGAAGCTGGTAAGATAACATTTGTTGATATAGCCAACCCTGAACTCAGGTTACAGAAGACTATTGACATGGCACCTATGGAACTTATCATGAGCTTTAAGAAGCTACTTGTCCGTAAGATTGAAGAGGTAAAACCTGACCGGATATTTATTGATGCCATTGAAGCCATGTTACTTGCAATTGATTCTCCTTACAAATTAAAGACACTTGTAGATGACCTGTTCGGTGTGCTAAGAGAATATGATGTTACTTCTATCGTCACCGTAGGTACGACTTTCAATATTGAGTCTGTTGTAGAATACGGTGCAGATTCAGTGACACGCCTTGGTCGAGTGGTTTCAGGTAACAACCTACAGCGTTCCATCTATATAGCAAAACTAAGGGGTTCGAGTACATTAAACGAGATACGTGTACTGAACATATCTAATAATGGTATCAGTATACTGGACCAATCACCCTACGCCTCTACTGTTTAGGATAAGTTGTTAAATCCTGGATTATTACATAATTTGTACACGTATAGGAAAGTATATCCTTTCACGTAGGCTTGGAAAATGCGAACGAAGTGAGCATTTTCCTGACCTGTCGATTGCAATATGCTGTCATAGTAATAGCTTAGTTTTATATATCTACGTGTCAATTAATATAAAAATAATGCAACGGTTCATTATCAGAGGAAATCATGTGAACAACTGTTTTTCTCTTTTTATATAGAGGTGTTAATCTGAGTATTCATAGGAAAAAACCACCAGTAGAAAATGAAGTAATAAGAGTGAGGGTTCCCCGCAAACAGGATAGAGAAATTCTTGGTGTAGTTGAAAGTATGCTTGGTGCTAATAAGATAAGAGTGCGGTGCATGGATGGAGTGGTAAGACTCGGAAGGATTCCGGGAAAGATGAAAAAACGTACGTGGATTCGCGCAGGTGATATCGTTATTGTGGTACCTTGGGATTTCCAGGATGCGAAGTCAGATGTTGTATGGCGATACACCAGACCACAAGTGGACTGGCTGGAAAAAAGAGGATACCTGAAAGGATAATCCATTATGGTCGACCTGGACACTACGTCTTCAAAAAAACTGGAAAGGTTTGACGATAAACTTGATGAGTTCAGGAAGAGGATCAAGGATTCTGAAGATTTTAAGGTCAAGGATGAGGTTTTCGATAGAGCTACACTGATGGCCCTGTATAAGCTTTCATCAAAGGGATACCTGGATGCGCTTGGGGGTACAGTAAGTACAGGGAAAGAGGCCAACATCTTCCATGCAGTAAGAACACAGGATGATGAACTGCAGGAGTTAGCAATCAAAATCTATCGCATAAGTAATAGTAATTTCAGGGCTATGCAGGATTACCTGATAGGTGATGTGAGGTTCAGGAACATAAGACACACCAAACAGGATATTGTACTGGCATGGACCCGTAAGGAATTCAGGAATTTAAGCCGGGCAAAGGAAGCGGGGTTGAATGTACCCATGCCTCTTATAACCAACAGGAACATACTGGTTATGGAGTTTATCGGAGCGGAAAATATTCCCTTCCCGCAACTTCGTGATTTTAACCTTGATACAGAACAGGCATCATTCGTATATGAAGCTGTTGAGGATTTCCTTGTGCGGTTGTACAGGGATGCACAACTGGTACACGGCGACCTGAGTGAATACAATATTCTGGTAGACCCTGATTCCCTGACTCCTGTATTTATTGATATGGGTCAGTCTGTGACACTTGACCACCTGAATTCAGGCGAATTCCTTCGTAGGGATATCGACAATATGGCTAGGTTCTTCTCCAGGTCCAAAGTGGACGTGGATACCAAAGACCTTTATGAAAAGGTAATTCAGTCCGGGCTCGACCATCAGTAATATGTGCTATTAAGTATTTTATGGGGGCTGGTATGATAGATAGCAAAACATCCACTTACATTAAAGTTCCCATGGACAGGGTCGGCGCAATAATTGGACCTGAGGGGAGCATTAAAGATATTATTGAGAAAAAGTCCACTTCAAAACTTGACATTGACAGCCAGACAGGGAGTGTTGAGATCATTAGTCCCGAAGACCCGCTGATGGCAATGAGGGCAGCAGAGGTAATAAAAGCTATAGGGAGGGGTTTTAGTCCTGAGAAGGCCCTGCGCCTGTTTGATGATGATATGCTTATCCTGGAAATTATTGATCTGAGCCACATAGCTAATACGCCCAAGGAAATGAAACGGTTTAAGGGACGGATAATAGGTAAGAACGGTAAGACAAGGGAAATATTCGAGAATCTGACAGGTAGTAAGATATCGGTTATGGGGAAAACAGTGAGCTTGATGGGGTACCCTGACCAGGTACTGGTAGTACGTACCGGTATCGAGATGCTGCTCAAGGGTTCTCCGCACGGTCCGGTATACTCTTTCCTTGAAAAGAAACGAAGGGATTTAAAAGAGAGCAGATGGTAGGTCCATCTGCTTAATCCAATGGTATGAATATCCTTTCCACAGCAACATATTTCATAATCATCAGGGCAGAATTCCCTGGGTAGATTACGATTTTGTCTGAACGATATGCATTTAATATGACCCTGGCAGAATATCCGCCGTAACCGCTGATCAATTTATCACTGTAATGATCTATCCAGGACTTAAGGATCTTGGCCTTGACTTTTGAAGGTGTATCATTCAATTGTACTTCTTCTGGGGGGTAGCCCGTTCCAATGATCCAGCTGCACATCTCATCAACATCTATCCTTTCATCGGTTTCATCATAAATGATATATTCTTCAGTCGATAGTTTTCTGAATGTTTCTATGTCAATTATGATCAGCCTGTCAATTAATACATTATGCTGCTTCTGGACATTCTCATAAAACTGCTTATTATTTGATAATGCCCCAAGTTCGGTTACTTCAATAACATCTGATTGTTTTGTATCCGTGTGATAGATACTGGCAGCATGGGGTACATCCTTATAGACCACCACTATCAGGTATGTGTTATCATCTCTCAAATCATCCATACCAGAAGTCCAGGCATACATGGTGCCTGCAAGGGCCAGTGCGATTACCAGGACAATTACAAGTGCTGTTCGCTTGATCTTTCTAACGAACTTGTTGGGTTTTTTTTCCACTTCTTTTATGATCACTACTTCTTTAGGTGGTGCCTCTTTTGTCTCTTCTTTGATCACAGGGGCCGGTTCTGGTGGTGTTTCAGGCTCTTTTTTAACAGGAATCTCTTCTTTCACTGGTATTTCTGGTACCACTTCAACTTCTTCCTCCGGCTCTTTATCAGAAGCTGCCGCCGATTCTTCATCAAAAGCTACTACCTGTTCTTCTTCCAGGGGAGTTTTTGGTGATACTTCAATATCTTCATCTGGCTCTTTATCAGAAACTGCCATCGTTTCCTCATCAGAAGATTCTACCAATTCTTCTTCCAGGGGAGTTTCTGGTGATACTTCGATATCTTCTTCCGGCTCTTTATCAGAAGATGTGACCAAATCCTCATCAGAAGATTCTACCGATTCTTCTTCCAGGGGAGTTTCTGGTGATACTTCAATATCTTCCTCCGGCTCTTTATCAGAAGATGTGACCAAATCCTCATCAGAAGATTCTACCGATTCTTCTTCCAGGGGAGTTTCTGGTGATACTTCAATATCCTCCTCCGGCTCTTTATCAGAAGATGTAACCAAATCCTCATCAGAAGATTCTACCAATTCTTCTTCCAGGGGAGTTTCTGGTGATACTTCGATATCTTCTTCCGGCTCTTTATCAGAAGTTGTGATCGATTCCTCATCAGAAGCTACTACCGGTTCTTCTTCCAGGGGAGTTTCTGGTGATACTTCAATATCCTCCTCCGGCTCTTTATCAGAAGATGTAAACAAATCCTCATCAGAAGATTCTACCAATTCTTCTTCCAGGGGAGTTTCTGGTGATACTTCGATATCTTCCTCCGGCTCTTTATCAGAAGTTGTGATCGATTCCTCATCAGAAGCTACTACCGGTTCTTCTTCAGGTAAATCCTCTTCCTTTTCAGGAATTGGTCCGGACCCAAGTTTTTCAGGTTCCACCCCGGAATCCTGTGAAGTCTCATTATCCTTTTCATTCATAATTTATCCCTCATAAATGACAATAAGTAGAATCATTAAAAATCCTTTTCAGCATTGCTATATAGAAAGTTATCATTTTTTATGCTTTATCAACTTTTCTATGAAGCAATGAATAATATTTCATTAATAATAGTGGAGGGTACAAACGAGGGAAGGGGGTGGGAGAATATAAAATAGTGTTAAACCTCGTCTGTACACTTAACTATTATAAATTTATTGTATATAAGTATTTCGTACAAACACGAACAAAAAAACGTGAAATATAACACCCCCCTATTTCCACTGGAGCAAAAACAATATCAAGAGAATACTTTCACCCTGCTCTCTATAGAAACATTCATATCCAATTACCCGTCATAAACCAGATTAATTAAAATGACCGAACATTCATCCGAACCTGTCTGGGAAGAATTCTATAAACGTTATTACTGGGAGCAACTGCTATCCCTTGCAGGCATTTATCCGGAAAGTAAGAGCCTGGTAATTGAATTTCCTGATATTGAAAGATATGACCTGGAACTTGCAACAGAGCTACTGGAAACACCTACCAAAGTACTGGATGATGCCAATAATGCTCTTCGGAAGATAGACCTGCCAATGGATGTAACCTTAGAGGATGCCTACATAAGGATTATCAAGCTCTCTTCAAGGATAGATATACGCCTTCTAAGGAGCGAAAATATTTCGAAACTGATCGCTATTGATGGTATAATCAGAAAGGCTACTGAGGTCAGGCCCAAACTGGTCAGGGCAGCATTTGAATGCCAGAGGTGCGGCCATATAACAAATGTTTTCCAGAGCGGCAATAAGTTCGTACAGCCCCTGGAATGTGAGAATGAGCAATGCGGCAGGCAGGGTCCGTTCAAATTGCTTGTAAATGAATCTATTTTCGTGGATGCCCAGAAGCTCAGGCTGCAGGAATCCCCGGAAGACCTGAGGGGCGGTGAACAGCCCCAGACACTGGATATTGACATTGAGGATGACCTGTCAGGACTGGTGGCCCCAGGGGACCGTGTGACCATTGTGGGTACACTGAGGAGTTACCAGAGAGAAAAGAACCAGATCAAGAGCACTTATTTTGACCTGGTACTGGACGGACTGTCGATCGAACGGGAAGACCATGAGTTTGATGAGATCAAGATCACACCTGAAGATGAAGAGGTGATCAGGGAACTGGGCGGTTCACCTGATATTTATGACAGGATGATATCCTCTATCGCTCCCAGCATCTTTGGCTATGAGGAGATAAAAGAAGCTATGGCACTGCAGTTGTTCTCAGGAGTGGCAAAACATTTGCCTGACGGGTCAAGGATCAGGGGTGATATTCATATGCTGCTGGTGGGAGACCCTGGTATTGCTAAATCCCAGCTTTTACGCTATGCGATTAAATTATCGCCAAGGGGCATCTACACTTCAGGCAAGGGCACTACATCTGCCGGTCTTACTGCAGCGGCAGTTAAGGATGATTTCGGTGACGGGCGGTGGACGCTGGAAGCAGGCGCACTGGTACTGGCAGATAAGGGCATGGCAGCAGTGGATGAAATGGACAAGATGGCAAAGGAAGACAGGAGTGCCCTGCATGAGGCCATGGAACAGCAGACCATAAGTATTGCAAAGGCTGGCATACTGGCTACTCTTAAGAGCCGATGTGCCCTGCTGGGTGCGGCTAATCCCAAATTTGGCAGGTTCGACAAGTATGAGAACATTCCACAGCAGATCAATATGCCTCCTGCCCTCATCTCCAGGTTCGACCTTATCTTCATACTGACTGACGAGCCCGGTAAGAAAAGGGATACGGATATTGCCGAACATATAATGAAAGGGCACTATGCGGGAGAGATCAATGCCCAGTTCCATAATGTACAATCATCACCTGTCACCCAGGACCAGATAGATGAAGCTATGGAGGTAATCCAGCCAGCCATTGACCCGGAATTGATGAGAAAATATATCGCTTATTCCAAACGTAACATTTTCCCTGTCCTGGAGGACGATGCCAGGCAGATGATCATTGATTTTTACCTCAACCTCAGGAACCAGGGGTCATCCGATCCCAATTCTCCTGTACCTGTTACTGCCAGACAGCTTGAAGCCCTGGTCCGCCTGGCAGAGGCATCATCAAGGATGCGGCTAAGTAATGTTGTGACCACAACTGATGTGAACCGCATTATCAGGATAGTGAACGAAAGCCTGAGGCAGGTTATGACAGACCCCGAAACAGGGAAACTGGATGTCGATATAATCAGTACCGGTATGGCTAAAAGCCAGCGTGACCGGGTCAAGTTGATCCGTGATATTATACGTGAGCTCCAGCAAGAACACGAAGGGAAAGCACCAAAGGATGAAGTGATCCAGCGGGCCTCAGAAGCGGGGATAGATGAGGATAAGGCAGAGGATTTAATAAAGAGGCTTAAAAAGGAAGGGGCCATCTTTGAACCAAGGAACGGCTACTTAAAATCAACATAAGATTTAATAGTTTGTAATCCAAGCTGTGACCATGTATATCAAGATATATGAAACTGAAGTATCAGTGCTGGTAGCAGTTTGTGATCGTGATCTTGTAGGAAAAACCTATATGGACTCAGGACTGAAACTTGAAGTAACTGAAGAGTTCTTCAAAGGGGAATTAGTTGATGCTGCCCGGGTACAGACAGCTCTTCTCCAAGCCACCACCGCAAATATTGTTGGAGAACAGAGTGTTGCTGCTGCCATATCCTGCGGGGCTATAGAACCGGAATGTGTAATCATCATTGGCGGCGTACCACATGCCCAGATGTTCTGTGTGTGAACTCATTGGTCATCGGTTAAGGCGTTTGACAGAGTCGGTATGTATTATTTTCCAAAAGACCAATGATTTCATACGATTCTCCAATTTAATTTAAATCGAACACGGACGACATGGATTTGACGGATTTATTTTCGTATCCGCGCGAATCCGTGTCATCCGTGCAATCCGTGTTCTATAACAATATTACTCTTAACCGATGACACATGGTGTGAACTCAATAGGTCTAGTTTTTTTTTGGAAAAAGATATATTCAGGTATTACGATAAGTGGCTTTAAGCTATATGGGGAAACCACTTTGCCAGATACAGAAACCGAAGTAACCAATACGCCTGTGACATTACTGGATGATAATGAATTGTTGTCTATTGTTATTGAAAAACATAACCGGTTCATGGGTGAATACAACAGTGAATTGAAAGACCTGCAAGAAAAGATGAATTCCGGCCGCTCTGAATACAATCGGGTAAGTAAAGAACTGGAAGCCCTTGAAACGCGAATTGTTGTATTAAAGGAAAAACGCCACCAGTTATATTATCAGGCTGGTAAACTGCGTTTGAGACTTCTTGAGACAATCAGCGATAAAGAGAAGACACAGCACCTGGAAAGTGAGATGGGGAATATTGAGAACAAGCTTCAAAATGCAAATCTTTCTTCGAGTGAGGAGTGCGGTTATATCGACAGCATAAGGTCATTGCTTAAAGAAATGATCGAGACCGTTCATGACAATGATATGGTACAGCAGGCCACTGTATCCTCCATCCATGATATACTGGAGACTGCGAAAGCAGCCAGGAGTGAACTTGATGAAATGCTGAATGCTCCTGATGAGCACAGAAAGGAATCAATTACACTGAAACAGGAAGTTGAAGACCAGGAGGCAAGGTTGGCCTGGCTTGCGCGCAGGACCGCTCTTCACAAGGAAGCCCTGGGATACTGGGAAAATGTGGGGCCGGTGGGGTCAACAATGATTGATGGACCTGGCATTTCTGAAGGAGAGGAGCAACAATGATCGATATATCTGGCATTTCTGAAGGAGAGGAGCAACAATGATCGATGTATCTGGCATTTCTGAAGGAGAGGGGCAACAATGATCGATATATCCGGCCTTTCTGAAGGAGAGATCAAAAACAAGGTAAATGTGCTCAGGCAGCATATTGACCATAAGGAACGGGAGATCAAAAACCATTACTATGAGATGAACCTTCATAATAAGGGTGCAAAAGACCTGAGGAAGAAACGGGACGAACTTCATGATCAGGCAAAAGTGCTCAGGGATTCTACGAGTGGGTACAGGCAGCGACGTGATGAGGTCAATAAGAAGATAGCAGAACTTAAACTACAAAGGGAAGAGGTCAGGGACCGCAGGAGTGGTTATACCGATAAGATAGGGGAATTGAAGGCTGCAAGGGACAACTTGAACAATATCGCCAGGGGGCGGCTTGAATCTCTTACTAATGCCTACCGGTCTGAACTTGAAAAGTTTTCATCTGCTGATATATCACTGGAATATGAACAGTCACTGTTCAAGAGGCTTCATGAACTGGGTGAACGGGTACAGGCCATACGTAAAGCAAATAAGATACATGGTGAGATCGGTGAGATATTTGGCAAGGTAGGCGAGTTCCACCAGGACTATGATACCGTTAATGCATTAATTCAGGACATGGCTGCCGAATCACAGGAAAACCATGAGGCAATGCGTAATATCTATGATGAGGTCGATGAGATCAGAAGCAGGGCAGATGAATATCATAAACGCCTTGTCGAGATATATGAAGTTACCAAGCCGATGAAAGAAAAGATCGATGCTGCAAAGAAATCAGTATCTGAAGCCAGAGCCGAACTTGATATATACCTGGATAGGATGAAAGAGATCCAGCTTTCAAGGGACGAGAGAAAGCAGGAAGAAAAACATGTGGCAGCCAAAGACAAATTCAATAAATCAGGCAGGTTAAGCCTGGAAGACCTGAGACTGCTAATGGAAAATGATGAGATTAAATTCGGGAAATAATAAGTTATAGAATACTTGAGAAAAAAAAGGAAAAAAATAAAGCGATCGCTTAAGCAGTTCACTTAAGCATTTCAGCTATTTTTACCTCTAATTGCTGCTTTGGGAGAGCTCCCAGTATACTACCGACGTGTTTCCCATTATTGAATACGAGCATTGTAGGTACTGCACTGATCTGATATTTCATTCCAGTCTGCATGTTATTGTCAATGTCCAATTTTCCAAAGACTATCTCGCCAGCTTTTTCCTTGGCCATTGCTTCAATTGTCGGTGCAACCATTTTGCAAGGGCCGCACCATACTGCCCAGCAATCAACAACCAATTTTGGATAGTCAATCAAGGCCTGTTCCATATCAGCATCGGTAAGTACTATGGGTACATCGGGTAAAGGTGATTTGTTCATTTTATCTTGCAACTCCTTTAGTTTTTTATTCCTTATCTCTTCAAGTTCATCGTCCATTTCAAATTGCTCCAATACTGCTCCCGGACTAAGCCAGGGATAATGCCTGATGAGGACATGCACTGACGCACTGCCCACAATCCTCACATGTTTGTGCATTGAACACGGGATACTCACTTTCCTTTACTGAGATTGCTCCAGTTGGACACAACGAGACCATCATACAGTTCGGACTTTTATCACAAGCATTTTTGTCAAGTATTACGCTCATTTTATCACAATGTATATTAAATGTTTTAGTTATATTTATAGTTTTGTGTGGTTTATGCACAACTATGCAAATACTACATTTCCTTTTTCTTCACTGTAAAATCACATTCCCTGGCATTATATCATATGACTTTGAAACCGCATGACAGTATGTTAGTTCCACACCTGCCAGATCATAGCCTGTTAGGGTGAAGAAAACCGGGATAGAGGATGAAGTGAGGCATGGGAGGGGGACGGCATTTGGCTGATTTTAGATTAATTTAGGTGATCCGGGACTAAAAAATGTCTGCTGAAATTTTCCGTACTTTTATATATTTTTAAAAATAAAGAGTTCCTAAAAAAGAGGGGGGCTAAAGCTAAAATGAAACTATCTAAATACCGGTTTACTATAAAACCTGAAAATGAACTTATTCTACCTCCTTATAAGGGCTCTACTCTCAGGGGTGGTTTTGGCAGTGCCCTCAAACACTCGGTATGTGTTGAAAGAGGGGGGGAATGTGTACAATGCGTGCACCGGTATAAGTGTATATATTCCTATGTTTTTGAGACCCCGATTCCCCATGAAGCGAAAGAAGGGAAGCGATCAAAAGACGAATACGTGCCACATCCTTTTGTTATCGAGCCACCTTTAGATAAAAAGCAGTATTATGGAATAGAGGATGAATTGGATTTTCATATAATTCTTGTTGGTCGTGCAGTAGACTATATCCCATATATTATCTTTGCATTTGAAGAGCTTGGGCAATTAGGGATCGGGAAAGATAAAGGGAAATATTCACTTGAGAAAGTAATTAGCATTAATAACGATAGAGAGTTACTTATTTATGATGGTGATTCACATGTCCAGGACGACTTTTGTGTGATAGATTCTACTGAGTTGGTCCGACAGGCAGCACAACTCAATTACCAGCAAGTTACTTTTCACTTTCTCACACCAACAAGAATAAAAAACAAGGGAAAACTTACTATTGATATTGATTTTGTAATTATACTGAGAAATCTATTAAGAAGGTTATCCCGGCTTGCAGAAGTTCATTGCGATGAGAAGTGGGAACTGGAATGGAATGAACTTATTGAAATGGCAAATGAGAGGGTTAGCACTGTCCATTCTGATCTGAGGTGGCATGATTGGAAACGTTACTCTCAGAGGCAGGGAACAAAGATGAAAATGGGTGGTTTTCTGGGCGAAATAACATTTGCAGGTGAGCTTGCTGAGTTCATGCCCTTTATAAAACTTGGCGAATTGCTTCATATGGGTAAGGGAACAGTTTATGGATTGGGAAAGTATGAAATCAAGGGGGAATGAGAATGGGACCAGAATTTCTGTGACGCACAGAAAATTTTGATATGTCTTGTTGTGTTTGTGTTTTTTTCGAATTTTTGAATTTGGCGATAACCTCGGGAGGTGGGAAAAACCCGGGAGGTTATCGCCAGAATGCGGCGGCACTATTGGGGTGTTTTTGCAGTGGAAATGGGGGTGTTTTTTGGTGATATATTGGAGGTTATCGCCAACCATTTTTTTTCGGAAATTTTATATATTAAAAGGAGCAATATTAGGTTGTTAAATGGGAAATAAAAGCTATTTTTCCGGTTTTTATTTTTCGCTATCAGTAGGCTTGCGGTGAGAAAAGCATAGACCCGTTTTAGGGGATTGAAACATTGTAATATTGATTCCCAAGTTTTTCATAAGCTTGAGGTGAGAAAAGCATAGACCCGTTTTAGGGGATTGAAACAGTTCCTTTGCAACCTCCTCAAGCACAAGAAGAACAATTAAGGTGAGAAAAGCATAGACCCGTTTTAGGGGATTGAAACATTTCTACCATTTCTACTTTATCTCCAGTATTAAATACGTGAGAAAAGCATAGACCCGTTTTAGGGGATTGAAACATTAGCAAATCATTGGGATCGGGTTTAACTAATTCGCGTGAGAAAAGCATAGACCCGTTTTAGGGGATTGAAACTTGTCATTTTTTTATGACCTCCATTTCAAACTTTTTGTGAGAAAAGCATAGACCCGTTTTAGGGGATTGAAACAAACTGAATTGCGATCATTGCTGCGGCCGCGAATTCATAGTTCGGTGAGAAAAGCATAGACCCGTTTTAGGGGATTGAAACAATATTACTCGAACCACTCATCGTGTTCTACTGGACTTCCAGTGAGAAAAGCATAGACCCGTTTTAGGGGATTGAAACATGATCAGCATCCTCCTTTGTCATTGCTTGGTCACTTTGAAAAGTGAGAAAAGCATAGACCCGTTTTAGGGGATTGAAACATTGTTCTGCTGGGCAAATGAAAAATCATTTCGCCCTTCTTTGGAGTGAGAAAAGCATAGACCCGTTTTAGGGGATTGAAACTCCTCCTTTACCGTAAATAAGAATAGATTTTTCTTCGTGAGAAAAGCATAGACCCGTTTTAGGGGATTGAAACAGACTCTTTTAGTTTTAGGATCTACTTTATGTGTGTGAAAATAGTATAGACCCGTTTTAGGGGATTGAAACATTTTTTAAAGCTCATATATTACCTTCCTCTCCCTTGATGTGAAAATAGTATAGACCCGTTTTAGGGGATTGAAACATTTTGTTGTTGTCCTCGTCTTTCAGCGATCCTGCTCAGTGGTCGTGAAAATAGTATAGACCCGTTTTAGGGGATTGAAACTTCCACTATAGCATCCAAACTCATTATGAATCAACTGTGAAAATAGTATAGACCCGTTTTAGGGGATTGAAACCATATTTTATTTGTCCCATAAAACCCATGTTCTCCAGTATCACACCAAAATCCTCAGTTTTAATCCATAAATAACCTCTTCTAACGTCCACTCATCTCGATTTTCACCAAAATAATACTTCCTTTACTTTTTCAGATGTAGAACAGAATTCCAAGCAGCGAACATTATATAATAGTTAGAATATGTATAACAGATTATATATCTACGGACACACCCAAAAAAAAGAATGATATCTACAACTACTACTCAATTGCAGAATCATTTCGAGAACTGGAGATAGGTGAAATTGAAAAGTTGGGTTTGAAGGGACATATAGTTAAAAACCAAACAAATTAAACTTAATCTTTGCGAACTTTGCGCTCTTTGCGGTGCCAATATATTTAAAAACAATGTCTTCCCACCACTATTATTTATCACCGCAAAGTACGCAAAGAGCGCAAAGTGGTCATATGATAAGTAATGAATATTTTGTTCCTGACTATAAATCCCGGATACTGAAACTTATGACCATGACGAATGCGCAAAAAAACATTATGGATGCATTCAACTACAAATATTTGGGAATGAACAATTACTTGAAATCGATTGGGGTCAAGAAGGTGTGGAACAGATTTTAAAAATTGTACGGTCCACTGATTGCGGTTTTAATTCATAGTGACGAAGATGGGATAATAAGATTGTCGGAAAAGCCCATTTTTTGAATATTTCAGCTTTATTGTCTAAACTCTACATGGCGCAGCATGGTGATTTAATTGGAACAATAATTTTAAAAGTTTCACATTAGGCGCTTTTCAGGTACTTTTCCGACAGTCTCATAATATGGTTCTTCATCTTCTATTATTTCATATTTGGCATGTTCAAGTGCTGTCTGGATATATTGAATTAACATGTGGAATACCTTAATCATTAATTTAATCAATTCACCCATGCCGCACCCTAATCTCCCTACCCAATTCACACCCTCCCCACTGGCATAATACACAGCGCCCGCTCATCATCCTGCATCTGCAACAGCCTCCAAACCTCATCATCATCGAACGCCCCCACAACCACAGTCCCCAGACCCAGCGAGACCGTCTGCAAATAAACATTCTGGGCAGCATGCCCCACCTCCATATGCACATACCGCACCCCCCGATCGCCATACTTCCGTGTCGTTCGCTCATACACTGCAGCAAATACCAGTACTACAGCACCGTCCTCAATACATTCCTGGTCAATCGCAGCAGCACATAGCTCAGCACGCACATCTCCCTCTGCCACCTTCTCGAGTTCATGCCCCTGCGGGCAGTACTTATAGATTCCTGGCCTGAGACCATCCACATTCCCTGCAATCACATAGACCTCCAGCGGATAGAGAGCACCAGCAGATGGTGCGGTCCTGTATCTCCCTGGGTGTGTAATACCCTGAGCCGCCCACAAGAGTTGGGAAACCTCTGCCAGCGTCAGTGCTTCATCCTTATAATTCCTGATCGACCTTCTATCAAGCAGCGCTTCCTCAACCGATACTTCGCCAGAGTCTCGTGGTCCAGGAAGGACGATTGTATCTCCAACCTCATTTCCCACATGAGGTTCCTTTCGAACCGGCTGGATTATTATTGCCAGCACTACTGCCATACAGACCAGTGCAATTGCAATATGTATGCTCTTCACCATGGCCACTCTCCAATTATATGGTAATATCTCCCTAATATACGGTTATGGACCTTATGCTACTTAAAAAAAGTGCCAGATGTGACGTAGTGTGGTAGGGGAGGATAAAATAATGAAGTTTATCTGCAATAAGTAACTTTAACATGAATGTAAAATAGGAATTATAGGATTTCCTAAAAGTAAATAATGTCAATTAATTGATCACGATCGAGAGAGTAAAATTGAAAATCATTGGTCTTATATGGACAGACAAAACCATTGAAAAACTTGTACAAAAACATAATGTACAGCAAGATGAAGTACATGAAGTATTTGGTAGTAATCCGAAATTCCGTTTTGTTGAGAAGGGATTCTATCCGAATGAAAATGTATATGCCGCCCTTGGCAGATCAAAGGCAGGCAGGTTTCTAATCCTCTTCTTTATATACAAAAAAAATAAACATGCACTCATACTGTCTGCACGAGATATGACTGTTGCTGAAAGGAAAAAATATGAACAACAATAAAAGTTCTATATCAAAAGCACGGGACTATAACGAAATTGGGGAGTTCTGGGATATACATGAGCTTGCCGATCATTGGGATGAAACCAGACCTGCTGAGTTCGAAGTTGATATCCAATCCGAATTGATATATTATGCAGTGGACAATGAACTTTCGGATAAAATCCAGGCATCTGCCAGACGCCGCGGTATTTCACCTGATACTCTTGTGAATTTATGGCTGCAGGAAAAGTTGCAAGAGCAGTCATCTTGAGAATATTTCTTATCCGGATGGGGATTTGAAGATTATTTAACTTTTTAGAATCCAGGATTTAATTCAGGTGTCTCTATCATAAATAGATATTCACCAGGCCAGGCCGACCCTTGCGCATGTTGATTAGAGGGCAGCCGGAAGCCTGGCAGATGCTTGATTATTTAGGTCGCCTGGACTGCGGTTCGAATCCGCGGTGTTCCACTTACATTATTCTGACTGCTATCCGGAAGATTGATTCCCTCACCCCCCATCAAAAACGAGAGGCATCAATCCTGATGCATCCTCTTCCAGCAGTAGGTTCGTGGCATTTAATGTTGGGATATTTATAACATGTTGACCCTGTTACTCAATATGCTCACCAACAGTTACATCCACCTGCCCGGGATAGGTGCCACAACAGAGAGAAAGATATGGGACTGCGGTATCAAGTCCTGGGATGAATTTAGGGAAGAGCCCCACCGTGCCGGACTACCGGAATCAAAACTAAGACATATACTGGAAGGTATCAGCACATCAAAAGAGAAGCTAAATGCCCGTGACCACACATACTTTGCCAATAACCTCCCCAAAAAAGAGCACTGGCGGGCATACAGGGAATTCAGGGAAAATACCATATTCCTGGATATTGAGACCACCGGACTATCCCCCTATTATGATGAGATAACCATGATCGGTGTACATGGCAGCGATGGAACAAAGGTGTTTATAAGCGGCATCGACCTGGAAGATTTCCCACAGGCCTTGGAAGGGTGCAAGGTCATTGTCACTTTCAACGGAGCACGGTTCGACCTTCCTTTTATTGAGCATCATCTGCCAGGTGTCAGTTTCGACCAGCTTCATATCGACCTGCTATATCCCCTTCGCAGGCTGGGCCTGACCGGGGGGCTGAAACGTATCGAAACCGAATTGGGACTTTCAAGGTCTGACGAAACCACAGGTCTATCAGGTTTCGATGCAGTGCGATTGTGGTACCAGTACAAGCGCGGCAGCCAGGCAGCGCTGGACAAACTCGTAAGATATAATATAGAGGATATACAAAACCTTGAGACGATCATAGAAATGCTATATACTTCGTTGATGGAAAATGCATATCAGTAGATAGGACAACACCATAATGTTTATACGTGATAAGGGTAGATTATATTTTGCTGATATTGAATAAATATAGGGTATGTAATTATGGATATTTTTTGGACTTTGTATTGTAAATTAGATGAGAGCGGACGCAAGCAACTGATTAAACAACTGAGGATCAAACCTAAAATCCACTCAAAAATAAAAGTATCACTTAATCAAGGTACGCCTGTGGGATTAAAACCATTGGACCCCATTAAAAGGCCACATGAACCAAATCCCTGAAGACCACCCCAGGTACCAGTCTCTTGTTACCAGGGAGGGTATAGTGAGTGGTGTGGAATCAGGTATTACCAGTGTTAAAGGGCTGATAGCCCAGGGTAGGGGAGAAGCCTTTGATTATCTTATCGGTGAGTGCACTACATCTTCTGCCTGTGCCGCCGAAGGTATTGCGGCTGCCATGCTGCTACTGGCCCGGACCCCGGTTATATCAGTGAACGGCAACGCTGCGGCCCTTGTCCCGGGAGAGCTTGTGGAATTATCAATATTACTGGATGCACCCCTGGAAGTGAACCTGTTCTACAGGACCGAAGAGAGGGTGCTTAAGATCATTGAACACCTAAAATCTCACGGTGCCCGGCGTGTGCTGGGTGCCGAAACTGATGCTTCCATTCCCGGCCTGTCATCAGAGAGGGGGCGGGTATGCAGTGAGGGTAGCTATTCAGCAGACGTGGTGTTCGTGCCTCTTGAAGACGGGGATAGGTGCGAAGCCCTGGTGGCCATGGGTAAGCAGGTCATTGCTGTTGACTTGAACCCCCTGTCCAGGACAGCCCGGTGTGCCACAGTTCCGGTTGTTGACAATATTACCAGGGCGGTACCCAACATCATAAATTCAGTGCATGAATTGAAAGAGCAGCCTGAAATATATCTACAGGAGATCGTTGAAGGCTATAATAACAAGAAAGGACTGGATGCTGCCATGGAGAATATTTACAATAATCTTATGGAACTTAGTCGGTCTCAATAATCTCCACAGGCCCCCTTTGGTGAGTGTTTAACATACTCATCCTTGTAGCACCCGTTCGGTATTATGAACCATGTGCAGTCATTCCCGGTGCGTACCTAATATATCACGTCACCCCCATCTTACAGGTCCAGGTGCGGGTTCAGGTCGCATCCTGTACAGGGCAGGCACATGGTCTGGGACACATCGGCCCGCAGCCCCTGCTCATCCAATATTCGGCGCAGTATCCGTGTAAGTTTTAAGAGCCTCTCACCGGTAGGCCGCTCTATCTCTATCTCACCCACCCGCAGCGGATGCATGCTTGCTGCCCTTAGTATGGGCACTACATCCATTAAAATCAGTTCCTCAAGTCCTGCTTCCACAGTTTCATCAGATTCTCCCAGGCCGATAATAAAGTTTGAAAATACGAAGTTCCTGCCAAACAATCCAACTGCTTCTTTCAGTTTCACAATTATGAAATCGTGGTCCATACCCGGGCATACACGTTTGAATATTTCGCGGTCCATTGTCTCCACATTGTACTTTACTTCCACTACCCCCGCTTCCTTCAATTTCCGGTTGGAATCGGCTGTGGGGTAGACAGACACCCCAATGGGTAGATTATATTTCCTGAGGGCTTTCACAGCCTCTACTGCCCGTTCCACTTCCTCTTCAGCAGACCCTGCCACGCCCGATGTAATGGAAATCGCCTTCAAGTTACCCGTGCTGTACGCCTCCTCCACCATACGAACGATCTCGCCCTGACTCTTGATCTTACCTGAGAGTTTTGGGACCGGACAGTACTTGCAGTCAAAAATACACTGCTCGCTGATGGTGATATATGCCTGTTGTGGGCAGTGTATCAGTTCCTCTTCAAGATGCCCCCTGGCCAATACTTTTGGTCCCTTGAATATCACGATATCGCCGTTTTTGGCCACAGCTTTTAACTTTGACCCTTCATCTACTGCCAGCCTGACCCGGTGCCCGTTCCACCTGAAGAAAAATGCTGTTTTACCTGCTCCTGGGCCTGCCGTGGGTACGGTAATATCGCCAAGTAATGACCTGTCGATATTAACAGTACCAACGGCTATAAGCTCGGCTTTAATTTCTGCATCACTCATGGCTATTCCATTCCTTGTCAATTACTGCTATGATTTAGTTCAATTATATAGGTATAGTTATTGACCTTTTATAGGCATAGTTATTGACCTTTTATAGGTATAATTATTGAACCTTTTATAGGTATAGTTGTTGACCACTTCGTCAAATGACGATGTGGTATTCGTTAGGTTTATATTATGTGCAGGTAAATTAGTACACTACATGCAAGGGGATAATACCGATAGTGATATTAAGAACCGCCTTGCTGAAAAAATGGCTGGCGAGATAACACTCTCTAACAAGCCCGGAGATGTTATGAAAAAATGGAGGCTGAATTTTGATGTGGCCCAGTCAGACCTATCCACATTCCTGGATGTCTCACCTTCGGTCATAAGTGATTACGAGAGCGGCCGTAGGAAGTCACCAGGTACTGTCATTGTAAGCAAGATCGTGAACGCATTGCTTGATATCGACGAACAGCGTGGTAGTAAAAAGATCCGTGCTTATGAGAACATGATATCTGAAAGTTATGATAAAAAAATCGTGTTCGACATCCATGAATATACTTCCCCCATGCCCGTGACCGAACTTGCAGACCTTATTGAAGCTGAAATAATACACACACGAAAATCAGAATACGATAAACAGCTATACGGTTACACAGTAGTAGACAGCCTCAAGGCAATCCTTGAATTGCCTTCCTATGAGTTCCAGCGACTTTACGGATGGAGCACAGAGAGGGCCATGATCTTCACCAGGGTATCCACGGGCAGGTCTCCGCTGGTTGCCATAAGGGTTACCAGCCTCAAGCCCGGTGCCATTGTGCTTCACGGGCTTAAAGGAAATGACGTTGACTCCGTTGCCAGGAAGATCGCAGAGGTTGAGAACATTCACTTATTGTCCACAATGATGCCTGTGGAATCGATGATCGAGATACTTCAATCACATTAACGGCAACCACAACAGATTTACCAGATAGGCCATTATTCTTCGAAATATAATATTATTACCATAAGTTAGGTGAACCATATGAAAGTAGGCATTGTATCATACGGCGTATATATCCCACGATACCGCATAAAACTGGAAGATATCGCTGCGGTCTGGGGAGCAGATGCCGCATCCATCAAGAAAGGGCTGAAGGTTAATGAAAAATCAGTACCCGACCTTGACGAGGACGCCATTACCATTGCTGTTGAAGCAGCACGCAGTGCTGTAAGAAGAGGCAATATTGACACTTCCAGGGTCGGTGCTATTTATACAGGGTCCGAGAGCCACCCATATGCCGTTAAACCCACAAGTACCATAGTGGCAGCGGCCATAGGGGCTGAACCGGTCCTTACAGCAGCCGATTTTGAATTTGCCTGCAAGGCAGGTACAGCCGCTATCCAGACCTGCATGGGCCTGGTAGTTTCAGGCATGATAGATATTGGCGTGGCCATAGGTTCGGACGTGTCCCAGGGTGCGCCGGGTGATGCACTGGAATATACGGCTGCTGCCGGAGGTGCTGCCTATGTGATAGGCTCATCTGACCTGGCAGCAATTATCGAAGATACATACTCATTTACAACCGATACCCCTGATTTCTGGAGGCGTGAGGGAATGCTTTATCCTGAACACGGGGGCAGGTTTACCGGAGATCCGGGTTATTTCAAGCACGTGACCGCGGCGGCAAACGGCCTGATGGAAAAGATCGGTTCAAAGCCTTCGGATTATGATTATGCAGTATTCCACCAGCCCAATGGTAAGTTCCCTGAAAGGGTTGCCGGGATGCTTGGATTCACCAATGAGCAAATAAAGCCGGGACTGGTGGTTCCCATGTTAGGTAACACATATTCTGGTTCATGTATGATCGGGCTGGCCGCCATCCTGGACCAGGCAAAGGAAGGGGACAGGATATTTATGACAGCTTTTGGTTCAGGTGCAGGCAGTGATGCTTTCAGCATCACGGTCACTGATAAGATAGAAGATATACGCAATGGTGCTCCAAAGGTGCATGAATTGCTTGCCGATCCGATATACCTGGATTATGCAAACTATGCCAAGCATAAGGGTAAGATAAGGGTGTGATACAGGATGAGGGATGTTGCAATTATAGGTACTGGCTGTACAAAGTTCGGAGAGTTATGGGACCGTTCCCTGAGGGATATTTTCGTTGAGGCCGGAGTGTCCGCTATCGTAGATGCAGGTATCCAGGGGGAAGAGATCGACGGTCTGTATATGGGTAATATGAGCGGTGGCAGGTTTGTGGAGCAGGAACATGTGGGCAGCCTGATAGCCGATTATTCCGGGTTGGCCAGTGAACTGCATGTGCCCTCCACAAGAGTGGAAGCAGCATGTGCTTCCGGCGGCCTTGCACTGCGCCAGGGCATTCTGGCGGTGGCTTCCGGATATGCTGATATTATAGTGGCCGCAGGTGGCGAGAAAATGACAGATGTAGACCTGGACACAGCCACTGATGCACTGGCAGCAGCGGCCGACAGGGAATGGGAAGGCATCATGGGTGCCACGTTCCCGGGTCTGTATGCCATGATAGCCAGGCTTCATATGCATAAATACGGTACTACATCAGAGCAGCTAGCTGCTGTTTCGGTGAAGAACCATCATAACGGTACCATGAACCCGATCGCACAGTTCAGAAACGAGATCACCATTGATACAGTACTGCGGTCCAACATGGTGGCCGAGCCCCTGCACATGTTCGATTGTTCTCCAATATCTGACGGTGCGGCTGCTGTGGTACTGGCCCCGGCAGATGTTGCAAAGAAATATACCGACACTCCAGTATACGTGAAGGCCACGACCCAGGCCAGCAGTCCTATCTCCCTCCACGACAGGGCGGATATAACCACACTGGACGCTTCAGTGGTGGCGGGTCAGCGTGCATATAAAATGGCCGGACTTACTCCTGACGATATTGATCTGGTGGAAGTGCACGACTGCTTTACTATTGCCGAGATATGTGCTATAGAAGACCTTGGATTTTTCAAAAAAGGTGATGGCGGCAGGGCATCAGAAGATGGCGAGACTGCCATTGGCAGCCGCATGCCTGTGAATACATCGGGCGGTCTTAAGGCCTGCGGGCATCCGGTAGGAGCCACTGGTATCAAACAGGCAGTGGTGATCACAGAGCAACTGAGGGGAACAGCAGGTAAAAGCCAGGTTGATGGTGCCGGAATCGGTATGACACATAACGTAGGCGGTTCGGGTGGTACTGCTGTGGTACATATTTTTTCGAGGGACAGGTGATATGAAATGACAGTTGCAAGGTTCTGGAGAAAGATCCCGCATAGGTACAATCTCATAGGCACACACTGCACTACTTGTGGAGAATATTATTTCCCGCCCAGGCAGATGTGTCCCACCTGCCGCAGGGATGGGAAGATCGAGAGTTACCAGTTCGAAGGCAAAGGCGAGGTTATCACTTATACTGTAATCCATACGGCAGCTAAGGGCTATGACAACCAGGTCCCGTATAACCTGGCAATCATTAAGCTTAACGAAGGTCCAAGCCTGACCGGGCAGGTAATATGCGAACCAGAAGAATTAGAGATTGGTACCAGGGTACGTCCGGTGTTCAGGAAACTGGGTGAGGAAAGTGAAAAGGGTATGATCTATTACGGTACCAAGTTCGTTGTCGAATAACATTAAATTCGTATCCGCTTCAAAAACTATGGTCAAATGCAAGATTAATGTAGACACAGATTTCATCGATTACACTTATTTTTACAACTACTGTCAATCTGTGTAATCAGTGTCTCAAAATTCAGAGCACTATAATTAATAACCATTTAACAGGATTCAAAGCAACAAACCGTATTATATAAGTATAGTAAGACCCTGTACTGTTAGTACGGGGATAGTTATTGCAGCTGCGCTCGTTCTCATGCTCCCATATGCGAGATAAACCAAATCTTTATTGAAATTCTGAAATTTAGGTGCATATCCAGAAGAAAAGTATAAGAATCTAGTACTCATTGATATTTCGAATGCAAGAGTTTCTAAAATCAACAGATATAATTGACTGGCAGCATCCTTTAGTCTTAGAACAAGCTCTTGAATTATCAAACAATTTAGATAATCCAATTGAGATTGCTAAAAGTTGTTTTGAATGGGTTAGAGATGAAATATATCATAGCTCTGATTTTCAAATGAACCCGGTGACCTTGAAAGCATCTGAAGTATTGGAAAATAAAACTGGCTTCTGTTATGCAAAAAGTCATTTATTAGCAGCTTTTTTGAGAGCCAATAGAATCCCTTCTGGTTTATGTTATCAGCGATTAAGCATAGATGAAAATGGCCTTCTATTTTGTCTCCATGGTTTGACTGCAGTATTTCTACCCAAGATAGGATGGTACCATATTGATCCGAGAGGTAACAGAGAAGATATTAATGCACAATTTGATCCGCCAGCTGAGCATCTTGCTTTTACTGTCAAATCAAAAGGAGAAGTAAATCTTCCAGAAATATGGCCAGAGCCATTACCTATTGTTGTGAGAACATTATCTAAATATAAAAAATACGAGGATATATTAAATAATCTACCTGATATTCCATTAATTTTATAAAAATTACTTCTGAATTGTGAACATGTGCCTACCTCGAACTTTAAAAGCAGGTAAAACGGCTTAAAAATAAAAGTTCTGAGCATCATCTTGATGCCCCGGCGCTTCCAGCCCGAGGTCTGTGACTGAAATGCAGACTTAAATTCCATCAAATCCTTTCTGGACTATCTCAATGCCATGATCCCAGATAATGTATTTCCTTACCGATAGGTCATGGTGGCTGCCCCTTAGCTTAAGAACTGACATGGTACGGTCAAACCTGTTCTGCCCGTCTGTAAAATTAAGCATGATAATGGCATCAGCTATGGATGATATACTCATACTAGGTATGTTGCCAGGTGCAATTTTCTTTGATACCTCGTTGGTCAGCATAACGGTGATGCCTTTGTATTTTAAAAAATCAGTGAGCAACCTGATATGTTCCCTCAATTCTACTGGATCTGGTATGACTGATTCAAGGTTATAGACCCCATCATATAGCAATCGTTTTGCACTAATGTCTTCCACTTGCGATTTAATCTCCAGGTTGTGTTCGTCCGGTGAAATATCCCTGGGATATGCATAGATCAACCTAAGCAGGCCACTATCCATGAACCCCTTAAGGTCCCATCCCATCCTGGATGCTTCATATATCAACTGGTTCTCGCGTTCCTCGAACAGTATGATCATTCCAGGTTCACCCTGTTTTAGTCCTGCCATTATGAACTGCAGGCCAAGAAGTGTCTTACCGGTCCCTGGTCCCCCTATGACCAGTACTGTGGATTGGGCAGGTATCCCTCCATGCATCATGCTGTCAAGTCCCCTGACTCCGGTTGACAGTTGGTGATTGCCCAATTGCTGGTCGCTTTTTAGAAGTTCAAGTTTTGGGAAGATACGGATGCCTTCTGTTTCGATCTTGAACTCATAAGATCGGTTGATATCAGATGTTTCACCCCCACCCCGCATTTTGATTATATCCATCTTCCTGGTAGTCTTGTTCCCAATCGTTCTTTGGTCCAGGTATATCACGCCGTCTACAATATGGGACAGGATCGAATTGTGGACTTCCTGCCTGCTCAATTCGCCTGTTACAAGTGTTTGGGCAGACCAGTCCTGCAGCATTGCATCAAAGGAATAATAAAAGCGGCGTATCTCACTGACAGGGAAGCCAAAACCCAGTGTAGTCAGCGGGTTTATCACTACCCGGTCAGGATTGGTAGAAGCCATTATGGTACCTATGTCAAGAAGTATGGTCAGTGGGTCCTTCTCGGCAGTGGAGCGGTCGACAGGACGGATAATGATATTATCATTGAAAAAGGTGTGATTGTGTAAATAGCCCATCAGTTTTTCCGGTGACTGGGACGTGAGTGGGATATAGAGTGCTTTTTCACCGTTCGCAGCAGCCGCTGATAATGAGTGTAATGCCAGGGTGGTTTTCCCGACACCTACGCTGCCTGCGATAAGGATCAATGATGGTTTTGGCAGGCCACCACCTAATATTTTATCCAGGTATGCAATGCCACTGGGACAGAGTTTCATAAGTACTAAATATGTTTGATATTTAAATATTTATACTTACTGAAAACAAATTTTGTCCTGAATCCTGCAATGGCAAGGATATACTATCCATGAGTTTTCTTATTGCTCTGTAGTGCAATTTCTATTTCATGAACAGCTTCAGGATTGGACAGGGTGGAGATATCTCCTACTTCCTTTGATATAAGGGCAGAACGCACTACCCTGCGCATGATCTTACCGCTTCGGGTCTTTGGTAGGTCGTTGACAAAGTATATCGTGTCCGGCCTGGCGATCTTCCCGATCTCTTCGGCCACGTGTCCCCTTAGTTCCTGTAACAGTTCTTCACTGTGATCAACTCCGATCTTTAGCACTACAAATGCGGTTATGCTCTCACCTTTGAGGTCGTCGGGACGGCCTACTACCGCTGCTTCACTGACATGTGGGTGGCTGACCAGTGCGGATTCCACTTCTGAGTTGCCTATCCTGTGGCCTGATACGTTCAACACGTCATCGCCCCTGCCCTGTATCCAGAAATAACCGTCACTGTCCACCCTGGCAATATCCCCTGTTATAAATTCGCCAGCTTTGTTGTAGTAATGCTCTTCATACCTCCCTGACTCATGGTAAAGGGTGCGAAGCATGGCTGGCCATGGACTGTTCATAACCAAATTACCCCCTTCATTTATGACAGGGTTGCCATCATGGTCAAGTACCAGGGCGCTAAAACCGGGCAATGGTCTTCCTGCAGACCCGGGTCTCATGGACGACAGGGGAAGCGGGGATATTACAAAACTACCGGTCTCGGTCTGCCACCATGTATCCATTATCGGGCACCGTCCCTTGCCGATGTTCTCATAGTACCATATCCAGGCTTCAGGGTTGATGGGCTCACCTACACTGCCCAGGAGCCGCAGGCTGTCCATATTATTTTTCCGGGTCCATTCATCACCGAAGCGCATATGCATCCTGATGGATGTGGGTGAGGTAAAAAGTACACTTACTTTGTGTCGTTCGATCATTTCCCATAACCTGTTTGGCTGTGGGTGGGCAGGAGCACCTTCATAAAGCAATGAGGTCACGCCAAGTATTAACGGGGCATATACAATGTAGCTGTGTCCGGTAATCCATCCGATATCAGCAGCACACCACCAGATATCATCTGGTTTCAGGTCAAAGACCCATTTAAGTGTGAATGAAATTCCCACTGCATATCCGCCGTGAACATGTAAAACGCCTTTTGGCTTACCTGTGGTACCTGAAGTGTACAGGATAAAGAGCGGGTCTTCCGAATCCATTATCTCGGTTTTGCATTCGGATGGCAGCTCACTTGTCAACTCATGCCACCACAGGTCGTGTTCTCCCATTTGAACATCACATTCTGCCCATTTGTAGACTATTGTGTTATTGACCTCTGTACCCTCTACTCCTTCGTCTGCCTGTGCTTTTAGGTTGATGACATTCCCCTTTCTCCAGAAACCATCAGCAGTTATCAATGTCTTTGCACCTGAATCGACAATCCTGTCTTTTAGTGCACGGGCAGAGTAACCTGAGAACACCACACTGTGTACTGCACCAATCTTTGCACATGCCAGCATGGCTATGGGCAGGGCAGGTATCATGGGCATGTATATTTCCACTCTGTCGCCTTTACCCACACCCAGTTGTTTAAGACCATTGGCCAGCCTGTTAACCTCATGGTACAGTTTCAGGTATGTAAGTCTGGTCACATCTCCTTGTTCGGATTCGAATATGTAGGCCACTTTGTTCTCTGTGGGTGTACCGATGTGACGGTCGAGGGCGTCGTGGACGATGTTGTATTTGGCGTTGGTGAACCAGTGGTAGAAGGGTTTTTTGGAACCGTCCAGGACTTTTTCGTAGGGTGAGTACCACTCTACTAAGTCTTTTTCTACTTCGCCCCAGAACCATTCGATGTCCTGGCTGCGTTTATAAAGTGATTCGATATCAGGGATGTTATGGGCGTCCATCCACTGTTTGACATTGCTCTGTTCAACGATTTCTTCAGGAGGATGGAATGTTCGGTTCTCATCCAATAACACTTCTACTCTGGTCATTTCTAAAAAACTCCCTTATTTAAGATTATGCTAATATTATTATCTGGAAGGATAAAATTTTCTAATGAAAAGGGAGAGGTGGGGGAGGGGAGGAATATTCATATAATCAGAGAATAATTCTTAAGATGTGTTATATACAGGCCTCGTTACATTTTGTGTGGGGTATACCGGTTCCTGCGGGAGTCGGGCAGTGCGTTGTTTGAGGTCAGGTTGAGCGTGTGTTCGAAAGGAGTTTGTGGAGCGGATTATGAGACTATCACAACGTGAATTTATTTTCAAACCGGCAACATAAGATATAGTTACATCTTTGTTACATGGATTCATGTAACTATCCAACACCTTTTTAAATAATCAAATATAATATGGGTAGTGTGACAATCGAGATTATAAGAGATATTTGGGAATTATACGGCGTACGAAGTAATCCCTTTTCGAGTGCACCCATTTTAGTAAAAGGCGGCATAATACCATTAGAATGTTTTATCGGAAGAAATGAACAGATTAAACAGTTAGGACAAATATTTGGTTCAAAGGGAGGGTCTCGAACTTTAGTTTATGGCGAGGTTGGAGTGGGCAAGACAAGCTTTGTTAACGTAGTAAGACGCTATGCAATTGAGAAGGGATATTTTACACCTTTTAAAGAAATAGCAATACAAAGCAATTGGAATTCCGATATATTTATTCTTAATACATTAGCTGCGATTTTTGCAACACTAAAAGTATCGAAACCTGGATCAATAGGGGAGGAAACGTATTCTAAATTAGAATCCATTACAGACGTAGGGTTTAGCGATACTAATTTGAGTTTACAAATTGCAGGTATTGGTGGAAGCTATGGCAAAGATAGGAAAATAACAAGCCATATTACTTCTTTTAGTCTAACCGAATTTTTCATACAAATTTGTCGAGAAATCAATGAGCGAACGCGACACGACATTATAATACATTATAACAATATAGAATTGCTATCCGAAGAAAATATAAAAGAACTTTTTGAGAATTTGAGAGATTTTTTCCAAACTGAAGGGGTGCATTTTGTATTTGTTGGCAATCTAACAGTAAAAGCGTATTTCAACAGTATACCAAGATTTTCATCTATCATGACTGATGCTCCTATTATTATTGAAGTATTTACTTTAGAGGAAATGGATGAATTAATTAAAAAAAGGTTTGAAGCTATGAGAATTGAAGACTTAGAATATGTCATTCCTTTCACAAAAGATTGTCTAAAAATATTGTTTGACTTATGGGGCGGCAATATTAGACATATTTTGAATAGTTTCTCAGCCGCAGTACAAGAAGTAACTGGAGAGAAACCAATAATACTTGATGAGAATAATTTAGCTAAAACTCTCAAATTTGTTCTTGAAAAAAGATTTTATTCCAAAAAAATAGCACCGAGAGCAAAAGATGTTTTGATGGAGATAGTTGAAAGAGAAGAAATTACAAACAAAAATCTCTCTGATTTGCTGGACTTGCCAAGGTCAAATATCTCTGGATATATAAAAGATTTAGAGGAAGCCGGGTATGTGTATCTCAGAAGAAAAACCGGAAAAGATAAGTTCTGGAGTGCTGACCCAATACTAAAATGGGGTTTGTTAAAAGAGAAAAAGACGATACAAAAAAGTATACGGTCTTTTACTAATTTTTAGTCTCCTATCTCCCACTAAATCTGCCCCCCCCACCTCCATCCGTGCTCAACCCAATACACGACCTACAGTGAGGTATGATGCCTCGCAATTCTATTGTGGGATTCGTGACTAGATTTTCTCTATGCTGCACTGGATATTACGACAACCGTTACTGTTTCGTTCATCCACCCGCTGTTTTACAAGTTCAGCCATACCGCCACTGGCCAGTACCAGGCAGTCCAGGCCACGCAGGGCTGACAGCATGGCAGACTGGATGACATCAACCTCAAAATCGGAGTGGATCCCTGCCTTTGCCGCAGTTACCTTGGCAGAAGTGCCCATTGCACCCACCCTGTCAAAAGTCGCACCGTCCACTAATGCCTGAAGATCACCGATATCCACATTCTTTGAACCGCCTTCCATCACCCTGGGTATCCGGACCACATGGATGCGGCCGGTCCCGGACGTAAGCGAACCCCTGACACCCTCAATTAGTACCTCATCACCTGCACCAGCATCACATAGTGCCAGACCGGCAGCCTCCTGCTGTGTATACGGCACAGCCACAATAGTGCCTTCCCGTATGAATAACCCTACCCGCTGTCCTTTAGGGATATCAAACTCAGCTACCGCACACCTTACACTGATATACGGCCCCTCCACCGAGTCCACCAGGTCAAGGAGTGTCATGGGAGCATGTCCATCAGCAATCCCCCTTGCTTCAAATTCCCTGAAGGTCTCAACAATAGTGGGAAGTTTCAGTTTTGTATTCTCCATAAGTATCCTGTCTGAAAAAATACGGGACGGATGCCCTGTATTGTATACCTTACCACCGTTTAAGACATACACAACATCAGCCCATCTTGATGCAAGGTCCACATCATGGGTTGAGATGATGATGGTCTTTCCAAAATGTTTCAATTCATTGAGCAGCTCCACAATTTCACTGGCTCCGGCAGGGTCAAGGTTGGAAAGGGGCTCATCAAGGATGATAACCTCAGGTTCCATGGCGAACACACCTGCAATTGCAACCTTTTTCTTCTGTCCGCCGCTCAGGTGATGAGGTGGTTTGTCCCTGAGTCCGGTAAGACCAAAGTATTTTAGGGTATGATTGACACACCTTTCGACCTTTTCTTCAGGGAGTCCCAGGTTGACAGGACCAAAAGCCACATCATGATATACAGTCGGGGCAAATAGCTGGTCATCGGAGTTCTGGAACACAATCCCGATCTGCCTTCGAACTTCACGCAGCGACTTTGCATCGTACTTTATCGACCTGCCCTGGAAAAGCACCTCCCCTTGCCTGGGTTTCAGGGTGCCGTTCAATAACAGGAACAGCGTTGATTTTCCTGATCCATTGGGACCTACGAAGGCTATCCTCTTGCCCTTTTCAATTTCGATGTCGATACCGTCAAGTGCCATTGTCCCGTCTGGATATGCATACTTCAGGTCCTGTGTTTTAAGAATAATCATGTTTTTTCTTCATACTATAGACATGTTTTTCGTGGAAAAGGAAATTGCAATTATTGAAATAACGTAAAGTGAGGTTAGTACCAATTCAAAGGCTTTAACCGGTTTTTTTGAGGAGAACATAGCCAGTTTCCCATCATAACACCTGGAGTCCATTGTTATATATAGTCTTTCTCCCTGCTCCCATGACCTGATAAACAGGGTGCCTGCCAGCATGCCAGTGGAATGCAGCGAAGTCAGGAAGTCCTTATAACCCAGCCTTACAGTCTGGGCGAATTTTATGCTTACTGCCACTTCCAGCAGGACAAAGATATAACGGTATATCAGCATTGAGAGTTCGATGAAAACATCCGGCACCCTGGATGTCTTTAGCACTGAAAAAAGTTCGACCATAGGTGTTGAGAGTGCAAGAAAGAACATGCAGCACATTCCACTAAGTGTTCTTGCTATTACCAGGACCGCCATGTTCAACCCCTGGCTGCGAATCGCCAGATGATACCCGAATGTATCAATTGATGCAATTTCATGTCCGGAGCCAAAGAAGAATAGTATGACAATGGACCCGGTGGCTGCAAAACCCAGAGGCAGGGCTATCAGCTTTAAATAGAATTTTACAGGGACCTTTGCCAGGACAACTGCTGCAAAACCCATACATGCAGCTATGAACAGGGGTGTTACCGGCGATGCAGCCGATACGCCGCCAAGCACCCCTGCGGCAACCACGGTAAGTTTTACCCAGTTGTTGCTGTGCCGCAGTGGGCTTGCCAGTGCATAGTCATCCAGCAGGTTATTCATGTTATTTTCACTTGTTTTTAAAGTGAATTACATTGGCTGTTTTTTACCCTTGTAATATCCGAAGAAGTATCCTATGACCAGTGCTCCGATGGCGGCCTGGAGTGAAAATAGTAGGCTTTCTATTTCACCACTTGGAGGCTCCCAGATGGGGTCAGCTATAGGTTCATAGGTGCCGCCTGTCAATTCTTCTATTACACCCTCTGCCTCGCCATCCGCACCGCCATATTCTGAATCGGTTGTGGAGGACATATATAGGAACTGGGCAGTGAATACTAATATTATGACAGCTACGATGATTTCCAGTTTCATGTTGTCATCTCCTTGACCTTCCGCAACCCGGCCTCGCTTAAAACATTAAGTTTTACCAGCACATCGCTTTTGACCTGGATCACATACTTGAATATCAACACAGTAATGGCTCCTTCAATTATTGCCAGCGGAACCTGTGTGATGGCAAAGATGGTTGCAAAGGCTTTGAATGATGTAAGTACGCCCCCGATCTGCGCCGGGAATGCCAGGGCCAGTTCAATTGAAGTAACTACGTAGGTGGCCAGGTCTCCAAGTGCGCATGCCAGGAACACGGCTATATAGAAATTAAGTCCGGCCTTTGTGCATGCCTTGTAGATTATAAATGCAATAACAGGACCTGCGATTCCCATGGAGAACACATTGGCTCCCAGTGTGGTAAGACCACCGTGGGCCAGGAACAGGGCCTGATACAGCAGCACGATCAATCCGAGTACGGCTGAGATGGCTGGCCCGAATAATATGGCTGCTAAACCTGTACCTGTGGGATGGGAACAGCTTCCTGTCACTGAGGGTAATTTGAGTGAGGACAGGATGAATATGTATGCTCCGGCCACAGCCAGCAGTGGCAAGAGGTCACGTTTGTTCTTGATCAGTCCATTCAGTTTATAGATGCCATAAATTATTACTGGCAGTGATATGGCAAACCATATTTGCCACCAAGGGCTTGGTAAAAAACCTTCCATAATATGCATAAATTTCACCTGTTGTATTTCTTGTTATAACTCAAGTAGATTGATATTATAACAAGCTTACTTGATTTAATATATTATATATAAGGGTTGCTAAATGGTTAATGTCTAACACAATATTCAGTAGAATTAGTACGGATCTTCACTACGTACCTGGTTTTTCCAGTGATGATCGGCTATTTCACCATTCCAAGGAAATAATAATGTATCCTCAGGTCTTCAGTAAGTTCCGGGTGGAATGCCAGCCCTAAAATATTGCCCTGCCTGGCTGCCACTATTTTATCGTTAAAACGTGCAAGTACTTCTACATCCGGTCCCACCCTGGTGATCACAGGGGCACGGATGAACACCACATTATATGGTGAATCCAGCATCGATATCTCAAGCGGTATTTCAAAGGACTCCCTCTGGCCGCCGAAAGCATTACGGTCCACACTGATATCCATTAAACCCAGCAGCTTCTGTCCAGTCCGCAGAACCTGCTCGCCGCCATACTTTGCCAGCAGTACCAGGCCGGCACAGGTACCCATTATAGGTTTACCAGCGGCGGCGGCCTCCTTGATCTCCACATCGATGCCCTCACGGGCCATAAGCCGCCCAAGTGTAGTGCTCTCGCCGCCAGGCAGGATAATGGCATCACATGTTGGTATGGTGCCGCTGTGGCGCACAGGGAGCACTTCTCCCCGGATGCCCATATCTTCCATTGCTTTCTTAGCAGATTCAATGTGCTCTTCTACATTTCCCTGTATCGCAATTACTGCAATTCTCATAGTATCGTTTTGTTAAACTTCAAAATGACGTATCGGTTCCTTCTCTTGCCATACTTCTATAATTCATATTGCTCATCAATAATATTTGTATTTATTTTCACACTATCGCATATCCCACCATAATGCAATACAACTGGGAATTCACACATGGTGGTTCACTTACACTTCCCACTTCAAGTCGTTCATCCTGATATCCAAGCCGCTCAAAAACAGCAATATGCACATCAATTCCCATGCTTAACAGCATTGCTGCTACCTGCTTTACTCCGAATTCATATGCCGGAAGTAAAAAAACAGTAAATCCCAAAGTTATAGCTGATCTTAGTTTCACAGAAGCAGGGCCCGGGTCCCTTCCATGAGCAGTAATAACTACAATTCCGGATTGGTCGATATGAAGCCTGGCACATGCCGCCTGCAGTGAAGAAATACCAGGTATCACTACATCACCAGGTCTGGCATATTTACCAAGTCCTGAAAGGTTCGGGTCTCCTGTAGACAGTACAACCGCATTATCAGGCAGTTCATGCAATCTTGAATAATCCTTTATATGTTTGGTCTCACAGCAAATATGTTCTGCTGCCAGTTCAATGGCACGCTTGGAACCATAAACCACTTCTGCATCCTCTATAGCCTTTACTGCTTCCATTGTCAGCATACCCGGACCCACACCCACACCTACGATCTTCACAATACACCACCTGAGTCACGAATTACGGCGCCATTCCTGTCAACAAGCACGATCCTTGCGCCTTTTGATCTTTCTACTGCAGCAGCCACTGCATTATCGATCAACTGACTATTTCTATCAGTTTCTATTAATTCCTGTACCGTATTAAACCCTGTTGCAAATAGAATATCAGGCACGGCCAATTTGAGTATCAGGCCTGGCAGGCCGCATATAATTGTTTCGCCTCCGGATGCATTAATCCCATCATCGATCCTGCTGCCTACCATAACTACTGTATGTCTTGGAAATAGCATCTGAGAATAACGCATACCTATTCGTCCTGTAGTCAGTACTACCCTGGATGCATCACTGACCAATTCCATTTTAACTTCACCCAGATGGTCACTCCATGGTTCGACAAATCCTGTAGTACCTAAAACAGAGATACCCCCCATTACTCCAATAGCAGAATTCAATGTATTTTCAGACACCTTCCCACCATCAGGTACGGATAATGTAACAGCAGCACCCGCAAGTCCGGTCTCGCTCAATCCTTCCTTAATAGCATCTATTATCTGGAGTTTTGGTACAGGATTAATAGCAGGTTCGCCTACCTTTACTTGCAAACCTCCCTTTGTAACCGTACCTATACCATCTGCAGCAATCAACGAAATAGCATTAGCAGGATGCGCTTTGGCTACAAACACCAGCCCTCCGGTCACATCACTTGCGTGATCTCCTGATATTTTCACAACTTCTGCATTTCCTGCTAAAGCCCTGATATCCAGCTTTGCTCTTATACCGCAAGGTGTGGGAACAAAAACCGTCGTGATCATATCTTTTTTCTTCAGGGACAAGACTGCTGACTTGGCAGCAGCTGCACATGTAGTTCCTGTAGTAAATCCCCTATTAAGGATATCGCCATTCGAAAGCACTACCAGCAGTCCGTCAGAAACACCCTTTTTAAGTTCATCTAGTGGTATTGCAACCTTATCTATCCATTCCTGCGGAATGGTAAAATTATTTACCGGGTCTATCAGGATCATATTATCAGCGGTTGTGTTTCATGCATACTATCAGCGGGTGTGTTTCAAGCATAATACTGGGGGGTGTGTTTCCTGCATACTATCTGCGGCTGTATTTCCTGCACATACCTACAAACCGTTCCATGGATGCAGAAGCAGGATGAGTGTGCATATAACCAGCCAGTGTATTATATACCATAAGTCCATCCTTTGCGTCCTCTATCCCCTTCCCTCTATGCATGCTGTATGCAAACCTGGCATCACGGTCGCATTCGGTTACGGAATAATGGAACTCATGTCCTCTTATTACCTGTCCCTTTAATGATAGAGGATTATCACACACAACTTCAGCTTCAGTATATCCCAATGCCTGGAATCTCCCTACCATGCTTGACCTGGCATCCAGTACACCAGCCATTTCATATGTTTTTCCTTTGACCTCCAGACTCTTTCCCAGATACATCAACCCGCCGCATTCCGCATATACTGGCATCCCATCCTGTGCAGCCTTCCTGATATCAGTTAGCGCCCTGCCGGATGAGAGTTTGTCAAGAAACAACTCAGGATACCCGCCACCGAGTATCAATCCATCAATATCAGGCAGATCATCTGACAGGGGACTGAAAAATGCAAGCTTAGCACCAAGCTTTTCTAATTCATCCAGCATTTCCTGATAATAAAAACAAAAAGCACCATCCATTGCTACGCCTATTGTAACATTGAATCGTTTTTCCATATCTATTTCTTTATTTCTATTTTTATCTTCATCTTCATTTATTGTTATATTTTTCGGGATATCAGGTATTGAAGAGATCTCAAGCAAAGCATTCATATCAACATTTGCATCAATAAAATCTACCAGTTTATCATAATCCTGCATTTGCTCATGAGCCATATAAAGTCCCAGATGCCTGGATGGAAGGGTGAGTTCCCTGTTAGAAGGAAGAGAGCCAATTACCGGAATATCAATACCTTCAGCCCTTACTGCATCTTCCACAAGTTTACGGTGCCTGGGACTGCCTACCATATTTAATACCAGTCCGGCAATGTTAACATCCGGGTCCAGCATCTGATATCCTTTTACCACAGCCGCTGCACTGCGTGACATGCCATGGACATTGATGACCAGCAGCACTGGTATACCTAATGTTTTAGCAACATGGGCACTACTTGCTATCTGGGTGGATTCAATACCATCATACAGGCCCATTACGCCTTCTATAATGGATATGTCTGAGTTTTGATATTTTGCAAAGGTTCTGCATACTCCCTTTGTACCCATGATGTAAGAATCAAGGTTCATGGAGGGATTACCGCTGATAGCTGTATGGTGTGAAGGGTCTATAAAATCCGGTCCGACCTTGAAAGGCTGGACTGACATACCTTTGCGTGTAAGTGCTGCCATTAATCCAAGTGATACCGTAGTTTTACCCACACCGCTATGGGTGCCTGTGATCATTACAGCTTTTGTCATAGGATCTATACCTTGCCCGACATGATTATCATCTCATTAATGCAGGCTACTGCCACAGGTGTACCCCCCCTGGTTCCAGTGCAGATTATGGATGGAATATCTATTTTTCTTATCTTTTCTTTTGATTCGGCAGCGTTCACGAATCCCACAGGAACAGCCACGACCATGACCGGTCTGATACCATATTCCACCATACGGGAAACAGTAATAGCTGCCGAAGGTGCATTTCCAATGACTACAATAGAATTCTCAAGACCCTGTGCAGCACTCAGGAAACCTGCCGAGGTCCTGGTAATACCTAACTTCTGGGCAAGTTGTGGAGCACCTTCTATATCCAGTACGCACTCTATCTGACATTTATGTCCTTTCTTGAGAATACCTGTCTTTACCATCCTTATATCAGTATATATAGTCGCACCTGCAGATATGGCATCAATCCCGGCTTTTACCGGGTCATTGCTAAACACAAGCAGGTCTTTAATTGCCGGATCTCCCGTGGCCACCACACAGCGCTGGCGTATCCCATCTTCCGGACCATTATCTCCTACGATCTCTCTTGCAATAGCGCGGCCTGCTTCAGATATGGTCATGGCTTCAGGAGTTGTAGCTCCCGGTTCTATACATCTTCGGACAAGCTCGGGATCGATCTTTTTAGTATGCTGTCCGGCGGTTGTTATTAGATCAGTAGTCATATTTCTTATGATATCCCCTTGGTGTAATAATCCTGGAATTCCATATTCCGGATTCACTGTTTCCTATGATCACCGTAGTTCTCATGTCCACGTCATCGTCATATTCCAGCACTTTACCCAGTGTGGTTACGATGACTGATTCACCTTCACTGCGCAGCGCATTTTTAACAATACCTACAGGTACGCTATCTTCCCTGCTGCGCCGGATAATTTTAACAGCTCTTTGGAAATTGTTGTTCCTCTGCCTGCTTTTTGGATTATAGATACCTATTACCATATCTGCATCCGACGTTGCATGCAAGCGTTTCTCAATAGTATCCCATGGTGTCAGCAGATCACTTAGACTGATCACTGCAAAATCCGTAACAACAGGAGCACCCAGCAAACTTGCCACAGCACTTAAAGCTGTGACACCAGGCACGATCTCAATATCTACCTGTGAATTTTCATGCCTGGCCACTTCCAGCACCAGACCTGCCATACCATAAATATTGGAATCACCACCACTGACCATAGCCACGGTATTATCCCGGGCTAAATGAATGGCTTTTTTTGCCCTTTCTACCTCGTGTCCCATTGTTGATCTTATCACCTGCTGGCTGTTTAACAGATGGTTGATCTGATCGAGGTATGTACTGTTACCGATAATGATATCTGCATTCTTTAGTACATTTGCTGCTTTTATGGTCAGGTGATCAGGCGACCCCGGCCCGATCCCTACTACATAGAGCATCCCGTTATTGTGCGATTGCGATAGTGACATTGTCATATACCTTCTTTTTCATGATAAGTTTATTTTCCCGGCTCAAGGCCAGTGCACAAGGTTCACAAACGCCATTGAGTCCCAGTCTTTTTGCCTCGGATGCGGAAGGAACATTGATAGAATTGATCACTTCAGCAGGGATAAATACGATCTGCCCCCCCATCCCAAAAATAGCTTCAATAAGTCCGGATTCATTCTCTTTGATCGTTGCAGAGGCAAACAGTTCAACATCCGATAATTTCAATTCTTGCTCAGCCAGAGCTTTATTCACAGCATCTACCACATTGCCTGAACTCACATCGCGTCTGGTACCTATACCTATAATAACACCTGTCTTCTGGTTATCTCCTTCCTTCTTTACTCCTTGCTTCCTCACTTCTTCATTCTCTACTCCTTCTTCCCTCACTTCTTCCTTTTCTACTCCTTCTTTCCTCACTTCTTCCTTTTCTACTCCTTCTTCCCTCACTCTTTTCTTTTTAAGCACTGTAACATCAGGGTCAACCATAACCACTTTTGGTCCTGAGATATTGATCACTGGCAGGTCTGACCTGAGCAAATAGGAATTCACTGCCCTGGTGGAATCCCTGTTCACTATCTCGCAGTCCAGTGTATCTGCTATATTTTCCACACTGGGCCGGTGCAGTACTTCAGTAGCTGTAGTTATTACCGGATGTGCTCCTGTTTTTGCGAGACGCTTTGCAAGTTCATTAGCACCATGATGACCGCCGCATAATGATATAGCATTATTGAGTCCTGCATCTACCACTACAACCGGCGGATCATCCCATTTGTCCTTAAGTAAGGGAGCAAGCTGCCTTACTGCAATGCCGCATGCCATTACTGCTATGATGGCTTCATACTCTGAAAATGCCTTTTTAAAAGCATTATCATCAAACAGTATCAAGTCTCCACCTATACATTCCCTTACCTTGACGGCTGCTTCATAATTATGCTGCAGGTAAATTATTGCGGTGAGTATAAATGAGACCTCCTGTACTGTACAGGATCCACAACTCCACCGATGAGTATCATAGCAGATTGGGTAAGTCCTGCTGATATGACCTTTTCAGCGATATCTTCGACTGTACCTTTGATTATCTTTTGGTCTTTCCAGGAGGCATGATATACCACAGCTACAGGTGTATCAGGAGGATACTCCACTGTTTTCATAATTTCATCTATTGTATGGGTTCCCAGGAATACTGCCATGGTTGCACCGTGCCTGGATAGTTCTTTTAAGTCATCTTCCTTTAGGGTCTCTCCTGCGGGTCTGGAAATTATCAGTGTTTCACTAACTCCTTTTAATGTCAACTGGATACCCAGTGCTGCGCTGGTAGCAAATAAAGAAGATACTCCTGGTATGATCTCTACTTCAACATTGTATTTTGCCAGTTCATCGATCTGTTCTATGATCGCACCATATAATGACGGGTCACCACTATGCAGCCTGACTACCTTTTCACCTCTACCGAGAGCTTCTACCATTGTACTGGTGATATCTTCAAGTCGCATCCCGTAGCTGTTGATCTTTTGTGCATCTGTATTGCTGAGCAGTTCAGGATTTACCAGTGAGCCTGCATATACAATCAGGTCAGCACTGTTAAGCAGTCTATGTCCTTTTACTGTAATTAGTTCAGGGTCGCCGGGACCTGCTCCTATAAAATATATTTTGTTATTATTGCGATTGTTGCTATAATTACGACTATTGCTATTGCTATTATTATTTTTATTATCAGTCACGTTGTTTCCTCGCATGGATGATACTGAAATAATCGCCTCTATCAGGCATATCGTCCGTATTCGTAATTATCTCTTCGCTGTCTGAGAATAAACGCTGGCCCAGGATAAAATCACTAAATCCCTCTAAGCGCAGTGTTTCGACGATCTTTTTTGGTTGTCTGGCTTTTAAGATTATTCTATCATTGACAAGGCTCCCGTCACTGACCGTAAATGAGGTATCTATACTGATATTGGTCCTGGATGCAAAAGCCGTTATAGAACTGATGCCGGGAATAGTTTCAATGAGAATCCCGGGATGGCGCAGTTTGATGATCCTGCTAAGGTGTGTGAAGGTACTAAAGAAATTGGGATCACCAATAAGACCGAAAGCGGCCAGTTCATCTCTTGCATATTCAGCCACCTTATCAGCATTATGCTCCCAGTGGGACTGTAATATATCTTTATCCCTGGTCATAGGAAATTCCAGTATATGCGGCGTACCATATGGTTCAACCAAGTCGGATGCCAGACGGCCGGGTACAAAAATAATATCAGCACGCTTCAAGGTCTCAACAGCTTTAATTGTCATCAGGTCAGGATCACCCGGACCAAGTCCTACACCAACCAGCATTCAGGGCACCTCCCTGTATGCTTCTTTGCTGACATCACCAACAATGATATAAACAGGGTTTATAGGTTTGAATGCAATCTCACCTGCAAGTTCATAGCTTTTTGATATCTGGACATGAACTACTTCACTGAATATTTCCAGTTCCTGCATGATCTTAATGATGTCTGTAACTGTCTGTATCCTGACGGCATTTACCACAATCCTGTTTTTTACTTTTGTCTTCAACTGCTGCAGTACGGGTTTGATATTTTTTGTCCCTCCTATGAATGCGCAGTCAAGGAGCGGGAGTTCATCCAGCACGCCCGGTGCCTCACCTTGAATTAATTTAATGTTGCTGATGTGTGATTCTTTAATGTTATTTTCTGTAACTGTTATTGCTTCTTTCCTGGAGTCAATTGCATATACAAAACCTGCTTTTTTTGCGGCCAGAATGGATATACTACCTGTTCCGCACCCTATATCGGCAATCACATCACCGGGAAAAGGTTTTAGTTTCAAAAGTGTTATTGCTGCAATTTCGGATTTTGTAGGTCCGCCTTTTACTGTTTCCATTGGTAATCACTGAATAAATATCGATTTACATCCGTGTTTGTAAAACACTTGGTTTTCGGCATCAAATTTATCTTGATTATCTAAAAAGCTACCTATAAGAGTCCTCTATATGGAATAAGTGCGAAGAGCCTACTTTCCGCAGTTTCAAAAAAGCTTGAATTTCCATTTAATTCACGGGTCATAAAAAGATCTATGTTGTGCGTAGCTGGGTGCCGATTATCCTGTCAAGCATCCGGATGAACTCGGATTTTGCTTCTTTGGGTATGGTAGCCCCTGCGGCAATATCATGGCCGCCCCCCATTCCATTTACTGACCCGGCAGCACTGCTCATGGCTGCAGAAAGGTTCAGGCCCCTGTGCACAAGGTCATAGTTTCCCCTGCCGGAAACTTTCACGCCGTCTTCGGTATCTGCAAATGCGATTATGGGCAGTTTCCTGTTACCAACAACACTTACACTCATTCCTGCTACTATACCAACGATCGTATCCTTGATCTTATGACCTGCATCAAAATACTGCAGGTTTTCAAGCGTTGTCACGCCCGTCTCCCTCACCAGGTTGATACCTTCAACCAGATTGAGTCTGTGCTCTGCCAGGAGCTGTATAGCATTCTCATATTCTTTATCCCTGTCCCCCTGACATACGGCAAGGCCGGTCATGGCCCGGTCATACCTGGCAGTTGCATTGAGCAGTGTAGAGTATTCGGAAGCATCTCTGGTTTCGGTACCTTCGCGCTCACGCAAAAGGGTATATACCTCCCCCACCAGCCTTTCGATCTTATTTACAGCAATTCCCGCACTCATACAGTACTGTATCAGACCGGATATCACCCTCTGCTTCTCATCCTGTTCCAGGTCTATCCACCTCAACCACTTCTCGCCCTGGAAACGCAAGCCTGTATCCTTTAAAAATCCGATACATGCTTCCTCATTCCCTGATAGGCCTGGTAGATAGGGGTCTGAAGAATATTGCAGCATCTTAAAGACCGGTCTGGTCTGTTTTCCAAACATTGTCAGGTCACGCTGGCAGTGAATGGTCCCATTTTCCATGCCCAGCTTCACTATCTGTCGGTTAATTCCTATCAGCTTGCCCTGCTTGACATGCTGCAGGTCCCCTACCGCACCTACTACAGCCAGGTCGGCCAGATCGTCATTACGGCCCATGGCCCGTGCCAGTAAAAATGTTACTCCTGACCCGCTGATCTCGTATGCACCATTGATATTGAACACATGTGGGTTAAGATGGTAAGGCCCGTCACCTGTGGGTATATGGTGGTCAGATACCACAGCATTGAGACCCATGCTGTTGATCTGTTCAAGCATACCACTGCCCAGGTCAGTAAATACTGTTATGGAAGGGTTAGTATCAGCAATCTTCCCAAGGATAGATCCATCAAGCTGACGCACAAAATCCACTGAATAATCCTTTCCCGCCCTCTCAAGGGCAGTACATATAATGGCAGCAGATGTCAATCCGTCAGCATCGATGTGGGATACTACATGGATGTTATTCTCTTTTAATATGGCAGCAGCACACTGCCTGGCCCGTGTTTCCAACCTGTGCATGCCTTATAGTTCGTTAGTGGAAGATATTTTCATGTCAACCGGCACTTTGGTAACATTCCCTATCTTGGCACCGATGATCTCCCTGACATTCTTTTCAGCAGCAATATCTACCAGGCGTTGTGTCACTACACCATCGAAAATCACGCTTTTAACCTTACTGTCCACGTCTTTCATTGAGTTTGCCAGGTCCCTTACCATGACTTCCTTGATCACGGCCTTATTCTCATCCAGGAACCTCCCGCTCAAAGTACCGCTCAGTTCACTCATTTGTTCCTTAAACTCACCTGAAACTGTAGATTGGGGCTTTACAGGTCTCCGACGCTGTCTTTCCACACCACGGGACTTTACAGCAGGCTTGACTATCCTTGGCCTGATATCCCTGCGTTCTTCCCTGCGCTTCGGATGGGATGAAGTCCTGGCCTTCCGTCCCCCGATCTGGTACATATCCATGGCCTGTTCCACAGGTATCTTCTGGCGCAGGGATTTGATTATCTCCCTCTGGACCAGTTCTTCCACACCTTTTCCATCCGGGGCTCTTGCTATGAAATCAATTTCAGCAACCTGGAGCAGTTCCTTGATGATCAGTTCACCACCCCGGTCACCATCCGTGAATGCAGTGACCTTCTTATTCTTGCAGATATCAATGACTGCCTTGGGTACATTTGTACCCCCCACCGCAACTGAATTCTTTATACCATATCGTAGCAGGTTCAGCACATCAGCCCGTCCCTCTACTACAATAATGGCATCCGAATCCATAACATTGGGGCCACATGGGATATCTTCTTTACCTAAAAAGACCATTTCCTTGACCCTTACAGCCTGTTTTACCTCATCAGTGATCTCCTGGCTTTCGGGGATGTTCTCGTCAAACATTTCTGTGAGGATGTGCTTGGCCCTGTTTACTATATGGTGTCGTTTTGATGCACGTATGTCCTCGATCTTGGTTATATCGATATTTGCAATACAAGGCCCGATCCTGTCGATGGTTTCCAGAGAAGCTGCAAGGACAGCGGTCTCGGTCTTATCAAGACTTGATGGGATATCGATAGTACCATTTGATTTACCGCCTGTTGATTTTATATTTACCTCGATCCTGCCGATCCGTCCGGTTTTCTGGAGTTCCCTCAGATCAAGGTCATTGCCTAATAGTCCTTCTGTCTGCCCGAATATTGCACCGACAACATCAGGTCGTTCCACTATTCCGTCTGCTTTTATTTTTGAATGGATTATATATTTGGTAGTGTCTGTATCTTGCATAATGTATACCTCAAAGTATGTGTAAGAAGTAGGTAAGAAAAATCCAATCCAATCAAGACATGGCCAGATAATAAATTATTTACAAATATCTACAATTAAATAATTTCACCAATACTTATACCAGTATACCTCCACTATCTGGAAATCCCGGTATGAATCATTTATCAGTTACATATTATTCTTGATACTTCGATTTTATTATCTTTATGTGCAGGGGTTCTGGAAACATATTCATTATTGCCCATCAGTCCCTTTTCTCTCCCGGATACCCTATACTGATCATGGCATCCGATTGCTTCCATGTAGTTAATTATTTGAATATGCGAAATTTCTATCTACTTGATTATCACAGATTTTCATATTATTATTATGTATTATTGTATATTTATAGTAATATATATAACGCAATATACGTTGTGTGGTAACATTGTTTGCATTACCTCATATTCATAGTATTACACATTATATAATAAATGTTACAAATTAATATTTACATATATTATCGTACTTTTATTGTATTATATATTACTTATTAATATTATCATATATTTAAGTATATCATATATTTTGTAATGAATGAAACACATTGCATCAATAATCAGATCAATGTAATTTTCATACCCCTATTTTTGTGGAAAATGTATAATAAACTTATGGTATGTAAATAGAGAATGTCACGTAAATTCATATACAATTAAAAATGTTTCAAATTAGGTCTGAGATTTGAAATATGGGTGTCTAAACTCTCAATATCCTTTATCCTTTTTTGTACGAGGTTTTTGATCTTCCTGCGAATATCCATATTCACAGCTGCACTGGTGCTTCTCAGGTAACCTTCCATAAGGGAAGCCAGTTTATCACCTTTTTCATCCCAATCGGTGAGTACGATCACGTTATTATATTCCCTGGCCACATCTTCACAAAACACAAGAATTGACTTTTTAGTACCCAACTCGATGTCACCGGTAATTCCCAAGGCCCTCAGGGCTTTCCTGTCTCTTTTTCCTTCAACAATGATGACAGCCCCCTTATCAGACATCTGTTTAAGTTCAAGGATCAGTCCTTCCAGTTTTTCAAGCCTTTCAAGATCATCCAAAAGAGCCACCATAAAACATGACGTCCCAAACTGCTTTAAACTTTATCTATCAGGAATTCCATCAAGCTATTGACCTGTTCCAAATTCATTCCCCTGACACGGACTGTTTTTTTATGAGCGGTATGTCCCGAAATAAGGGTAACATCATTTTCTTTGATCCCCAGCATCCCTGAAAGTTCCTGTATCAACTGCTGGTTTGCCTTACCTTTCTGCGCTTCCCGGGAAAGCCGGACCTCTATACGTTTTCTCCATGGATTGTAACCACTGGGAACTTTTACGGTTTTAGTACCGGGTGTAACTTCAATATCGATAAGTACCCCATCGCGCCCCTCTTTTACAGCATCTTTTACAGACATGATCCATCTACTGGTATTTTTCGTATGAAAGTTTATTTCTTTTACGGAATATTGCCAGATTTACCAGCGGCTCACCTTTTTCATCCATCATTGAATTGAGAGTGACCTCAACTGGGAATGCTGTCCCGTCTTTCTTCCTTCCAAGGATCAGGCCGTTCCAATAACCATATTTTTTCATGGCAGGCATTACATTTTCATTAAAGTTGGACATGTCCTCCTCTGCATAGAATATGCTTACATGCTGTCCAATTAATTCCATTCTACTATATCCGAACATTTTTGCGCCTGCTTCATTAATGAATGTGATATTATAGTCAGCATCCGAGACATCAATACCATCCAAGGTAAGATTGAGGGCTTTATTGAATATCAATATGTTCTGTTCTGCTTTTAACCGCTTGTCAAGATTCCTGGCAATACCTTGAACTGCCACGGGCTTACCGTCTTTTAATATTGGCTGGATATTGAATTCAATGAACAATCTGGCCCCATCCGTCCGTATCACTTCCAGTATAACCGGAAATCGTATCTCTTCACCTTGAGCTAACAGGTTTATTACGAATTCTGCGACTTCCTGGCTTTCTTCTGTCATGAAATCCCTTATATTTGACCGCAAAATGTCTTTTTTGTCAATGAGTAATGTATCCAGTCCGGCCTTGTTCATAGAAAGAATATTGCCTTTCAGGTCATGGGTATATATTATATCCACCGCATTATCTAAAAGGTCCTGATAGGTTTCCCGGGATTTGTGTAACTGATCTATGAGATTGGCTTGCTTAATGAAGTTACCCAACTGCCTGCCAATAATTGAAAACAATCGTTTTTCTAATTCTGTGAATTCATGTATACCCGATAAACTTATCATTAATATTCCATTGATGGAATTCTCAATAATCAGGGGAATACCTGCAAAAGAACGGAATCCTTCATTTATTGCCGACATTTTTCTTCCAGTGTCTGCGTAAGGAACTGGGGCAAGTACATCCTGGATCACAACTACCTTTCCTTCATCCATTACAGGTAGCAGGCTCTTCCATTCCCTGGTAATTTCACTATGCTTTTGTAAAAATTCTTCTGAAAAAGTGGAATGTACTGTCAATATGTAGTTACCGGTCTCTCTATTAAGAATGTATATGCCGCCGGATTCCATTTTAATGATTTCCAGCACTTTGTCGAGCAATTCTGAAAGGGTTTTTTCAAAGGGATTTTCCTTGGAAACAATTAAAGAAATTTGGTTAAACAACTCAAGTATTTCAAATACGTTGTATTTCTCCAGCTCAAGTAAATTGTCAGGCTGGTGTTTTTCAAAAAACCCGTGAATTGAGACAAGTTTTCCTCCATTGTCATAGATTGGAAATAATGTATGTGATAGGGTAATTCCTTCCATACTTGCAAGGTTGTACTCGATTTTTGAACAGGTGTCTTCATTTATTGCTGATTGAAAATTCTCCCTTACTTTTTCCCTGTCCTTACTATGGACCCATTCTAAAGTTGAAAAATCTATCATGTCCAGGCATTCATCTGGTCGTACATTGAAAATATTTTCGCACGTTTTATCAATATACATCAGTTTACCGTTCTTATCTACCAGAAAATGAGTGTTTTCAAAAATCTCGGGTATGCCATGTCTACTTATGTTCATTGATGTCCATGCCTGGCTGATAGATGACATATATGATATGTTCTATCATTGCCTATTTAACAATAACGCACGAGAGTGCAAAGTAGTTAGTAAAAATTTTCACATACATCAATATATTCTCATTGATGTGAAATAAAATAATATTTGCACCCTACCAATAAAACATCATCAATAATTCTACCATTCACAATAACATACATCAACCATCACTTACAACCAACACACCAATGACCACCACCCTTACACCCCCCAACCTCGAAAAAAACACAGGCATAACAGTATACGTCACCACCACACCCGGGACTGGCGGAACCATAAGACAGGTCACGGAAGATTTTATTGTACAAGAACTCACCAACCGTGAAGAACAAAATACAGGCAAGCACCTCATCTGCACCCTCACCAAAAAGAACTGGGACACCCATCACCTGGTACGGGACATCTCCCGCATACTCCACATCAGCCAGCAGCGAATAGGCTGGGCAGGCACCAAGGACAAGCAGGCCCTGACCACCCAGAAGATCAGCATATATGATATGGACACCCAGGAACTTGAGCGCATCAGGTTAAGGGATGTTACCCTTACTGCCGTGGGTCGGTCCAACAAGAAAGTGAGCCTGGGCGACCTGTGGGGAAACCGGTTCAAGATCATAGTACGCCAGATAGCACAGCCAATGGATGAGGTGGATACTATGGTCAGCCTTACCACATCACAGATCAAACTTGTAGGCGGCGTGCCTAACTTTTTCGGCATCCAAAGATTCGGCATCCAGCGCCCCATAACCCACATTGTGGGCCGCAAATTTGTGGAAGGTGATATCAAGGGGGCAGCCCTTGAATACATAGCCCGCCCATATCCTGCTGAGTCTGAGGATGCAAGGCAGGCCCGGCAATACGTGCTGGATACACTTGACTTCAAGGGCGGGATTGGGAAGTTCCCCCTGCGCCTCAGGTATGAGCGCGCAATGATGAGCCAGCTGGTGGAAAAACCAGGGGACTACGCAGGTGCTTTCAATGCGCTATCCCCAAATCTCAGGAAAATGTTCGTGCATGCATACCAGTCATACCTGTTCAATCTCATACTCAGCCGGCGTCTGGAAAGGGGGCTGCCCATCAACGAAGCGCTTCCCGGGGATATCGTCTGCTTCAAGAATGCGGCCGGACTCCCTGACCCCACCAGGATGCAGAATGTAGACGAGGATACACTGGATGGCATCAATAACCTGATACGAAGGGGTCGTGCGTTTGTGACCGGACCAATTATTGGGTATGAAACGCCCATGTCAGGGGGACTGGCCTGTGAGATTGAGCAGGCAGTGATAGAAGAGGAAAAGGTGGATATTGAAGGATTCAGGATGCCTGCAGTGCCTGAACTTGCCAGTAAAGGACTACGCCGTGAGATTATCATTCCGGTAAAGCCGGAATATAAAGTAACAGAAGACAAATTGAATACGGGATATTCGGCAGTGGAACTGGCATTTGACCTGCAGAGGGGAGCATATGCCACAACAGTGCTACGTGAATATATGAAGAGTGACCCGGCTGCAGACCAAATCCTGAAAGGAAAATAACGGGTAATAAATATATATGATGTGAAAGCTTAATAAATGATAAGGAAATTTTATTTAACTAGTACACACATTGTCAAATAAAATATTTGATGAAAATAAAGTGATGATTAAACAAAAACAATATTTATAATTGTTTGCAACTTACTTATGGAGAAAAAAATATGGATGGCTATTTTCTGGGTTTAGATAAATTAGATGAAAATATCAAAGGTATCAGGGCTGGTTCAAATATCATGCTGTTGGGGCCGCCAATGAGCGGAAAAGAAACCATCATCAATAACATTGTTTTTAATGGGTTAAAGGAGGGGGAAGCAGCCGTAATAGTCACTACCCGTGAACCCGGGGAAAACGTGCTACAATGGTTCGAATACAATAATCTGGAAATACCTTTGGAACACATTGGCATTGTGGATTGTGTCACCAAGACCCTGGGCGTGCCCACAGCCGATACTATTAATATCAAGAGGGCATCCAGTCCGGTCGACCTAACAGGTATCGGGGTTAAGATCAGTCAGTTCCTTGAGGATTTCTGGATGAAAAAGAATATCCGAAAGACCAGATTGTGTATCAATTCACTTTCTACCATGCTGATGTACTCCAACATCCAGACCGTGTTTAGATTCCTGCATGTATTTACAGGCAGGGTAAAAGCTGCAGGAGCCATTGGTGTTTATCTGGTTGAGGATGGTATGCACGACGACCAGGCCATCGCCACTTTGAAGCAGCTTTTTGATGGTGTTATTGAAGTGAAACAAGAGAATGATGACCATTTTATCAGGGTTGTGGGAATGGGACAAAAACCATCCCCCTGGTACGAATATACTATTAATGGGGCTGACCTGGTCTTAATTGGCGGTGATTAGGTTGGTGGAAACAGGTATACCCAAACTGGATAAATTTCTGGGAGACGGTATTCCTGCAGGTAAATCCATGGTATACTTTAATCACCCAGGGGTTGAAGGTGATGTGTTCGGTATGCAGGCACTGTACCATAACCTGTCTAAAGACATTTCGTGTGTATATATTACATCCAGTTCAAACCCCGGCCTGATGAAGGACTATTTCACGGAGTTCGGGTGGAGCATCCGGAAATTTGAAGACAAATTGACTATTATCGATGCATATTCGTCCCTGGTAGGGGACCTTTCTGATGAAAAATATATTGTTTCCGACCCTGAGAATATTGAAAATATGAATGAAATTATTATTCAGGTCATGAAGGATGTACCTAAGAAATCCGTCATCATGGTTGGTTCACTTTCTACCATCATGGATCTTTGTGGTGAAGAAAATACATTGAAAGCCATTAAATTATGGAATAAGTTTGCAATGTTGCATGACCATGTAATCATTTACAACTTCACTGCCTGGCCATATTCGGAATCTACCATCAAGGTTATCAAGGATGAAATTTTCAATTCGGTCATCACCGTTGGCGGTATTGCCGAACGTGTCATTTTCGGCCAGTATTTTGGTGTGTTAAAGGCTGATTGGGCAGATTATAAGGAACAGTCCATGCTGTTCAGGGTGCTAAGACCTGGTGGTATCAAGATATACATCCCGAAGATACTGGTAACAGGACCCTTTGATGCTGGCAAGTCTACGTTTGTTCATTCACTGTCTACCAGGGCTATCTCGGTGGACCGGCTGGGAACTACCATTGCCCTTGACCATGGACATATTGACCATAAGGGCTTCAGTGCAGATATATTCGGAACACCGGGCCAGGAGAGGTTCGATCCTATTATAAAGATGATAAGCGGTGAAGCCATGGGGATATTCCTGATAGTGGACTCTACCGCGCCTAAAGACTTTATCAGGGCAAAACAGATGCTGGAAATCACTAAAGGATACGGACTTCCTTATGTGATCATTGCCAATAAGCAGGATATTCCCGGCGCTATGTCAGTGGATAATATACGTAGTCAATTTAATATACCAGAAGATGTACCTATAATCCCAGCAATAGCTACAGAGAAGAAAGGAGTTTTTGAAGCTTTTGAACTGCTGGTTGAAAAAATAACAGGAGGTGCATAACGGATGGATTCGACTTTGGAGGCATTGGAGAAAGTGCTTACTGACTTGAAAAAAGTAGGCGGAGTCGAAGCTAGCGCCGCTGCCAGCAGGGATGGACTTCTCATGAAGGCAATTATGCCCATAGGACAACATGCAGAGACTTTTGCGGCAATGTCGGCTACCATGCTGGGTGCAGCAGAGACTGCTACTACTGAGTTAGGTAAAGGTATCCCGGAAAGGGTTATAGTGGAATCAGAACATGGAAAGCTTATTGCCACAGGTGCGGGCCCAAAGGCACTATTAATCGTACTTACAACCCCTGATGCGGGTCTTGGCCTGATATTATTGGAACTGGAAAAAGCGTCCAAGATCATCAAGGGATTCCTTTAAGTTTTGATTTATTTTTTTGTGGTTTGGATGAAAATGGATATATATAATCTAAAACGTGATGCTGCCCACTTAACACCTTTATTGAACATAGGAAAGAACGGTGTTACTGATTCGCTGATCGAGGAACTGCTCAGGCAGTTGAAACAAAATAAACTGGTAAAGGTAAAGATATTAAAATCTGCACTGGGAGATATGGACCGCAAGGCTATTTCTGAGGAACTTGCAAAACGTACCGGGTCCCAGCTTATCGAAATTAGAGGAAGTAGTGCAGTATTATATCGAAAATAAACGGGTAAAACCGGTATATGGTCAACGGTTATAGGAAAATGTAATATAATTTTGAGTGTAATTGAAGCTGATGGAAAGGTAATCAAACCTGCCTTTCAAATATCCACTGAAAACCAATAACAATTAAACCAATTTGTGTAGTCCCTATCAAAACATTAATCTGCCATCAACCAGTAATTCCTGTTTTGTTTCCTACCGCATTTTTTTAATCTTACTTTTAGACCGTGATCAAGCGTCCCTTGGAACATACTTGTAGAAGATTTGGAAAATGATCCTACAGATTTGAGAGAAGGCATAAGGCAGAAAAAACAACCATCACAATCTCCTTTAACGAACCAGTTGAAGGGGATCAAATGGCAGAAATTTTCATCTAATACGCGCGTGCCGATGATGAGCCATTCGTCGAGCAGCTCCACAACGATCTGACCGAGCATGGTTTCGATGTATGGTGGGACAGACAGACTATGCAGAGCCGTGGTCAGACATCCCTGCAGTAACTCCGGGATTCCATTGAGGGATCTGACCCGTTGATTGGTGCATGAACGAGAGAACGCAGATGAATTTATCTGATTGTAAACGCTATAGGTATGAATCATAATGCAAAGGAGTAGAAAGCATGGAAAGTAAGAACCCCACAATCGTTGTTACCGGGGATGTCTGCATTGACTGGCTGCAATGGCCCACAAACCCGGAAGATGCGGGGCTAAACTGGAAACTTTACTCCGGGACACGCATGACCGCAAAACCTGGAGGTGCACTTCTTTTAGCGGATTTTATGCGCACTGCAACCGGTATCACTGTGGTTTCGCCGCAGTTGAAGAATATCGATAAAATTCCTCCGAAGGTCCTCCTTCACTCAAATGCTGAATTGGAGCTTTTCCCATATTCATCAGACCGTAGGGATATGGATAAAGACCGGATGGTTTACCGAATCGGGCGTTGCAGAGGGTTTACAGGACCCACCGCAGACGCCCCGGTTCTACTTTCCTTTGAAGATGACGATCCTCGTGCGTATATGGTGGTTCTCGACGATGCAGGGAACGGATTTCGCGATGATGAAACGAGATTGCCTTTGGCGATACAGGACGAAAGGGCAAAACCCATCGTGGTATGCAAGATGCACCGCCCTCTTGCTTCCGGTGATCTGTGGGACCACATCTCAAAGAAGCATTCCGAAAGGCTGGTTGTGGTCGTGACCGCGGATGATCTGCGTGCAAGCGGCATGAACATCAGCCGCTCTCTTTCGTGGGAGCGGACCGCCAAGGAATTCGTCTGGCAGATGGCATACAACGCCGGACTGGGGCTTACAGGCTGTACCAATCTTGTGGTTCGTTTCGGTCTCGAAGGCGCGATACATTACACGTTTGCGGGCGATCACGCAACAGCCCGGCTATACTTCGATCCGACCATGAGCGAGGGCGACTTTACGCACAACTACCCTGGAAAGATGCAAGGAATCTCTTCCGTATTCGTTGCCGCACTCGCAGCAAGGATCGCGGTCCAGTGTGATTGTGGGGATCCACTTTCTGATGCAGTGGGAAGGGCGGTGCGGGATGGGCTAAATGCCTCCAGGGAACTTGTCAGGCAAGGTTTTGGAACGGACGAACCTGAACGTGAACAAGAACAAGAACAAGAACCTGAATATCCCTACCACGTAGCTGGTATTTTTTTAGCCGGTGAACAGAGTGGCGATTCTATAGCTGATGTGGCAATATCTGACCAGAACACGGCAGAGGATGCGGACCCGCACTCGTGGTGCATCCTCAAAGAGATTAACGATCCAGTGCTGGAGCATATCGCTTATGGAATTGTAAAGGAAGGTGAGATGGCTGCACTTAAAAACGTCCCGATAGGTAATTTCGGGAAGTTAAAGAGTGTTGACCGCAATGAGATTGAGAGCTTTCACAGTATAAAGAACCTGATGCGGGAGTATATCGAATCAGAGAGCTATACCCGCCCGCTTTCAATAGCGGTCTTTGGTTCGCCCGGTTCTGGCAAATCCTTTGGTATAACCGAGATCGCAAAGAGTATCGCTTCTGGTAGGATCGAGATATTGAAGTTCAATCTTTCCCAGTTCGATTCAAAGGCTGATCTGATCAGCGCGTTTCATAAGGTCCGCGACCTTGCACTGGAGGGGAAGATTCCGCTCGTCTTTTTTGATGAGTTCGATTCGGATTTTAATGGAAAACTTGGCTGGCTGAAATACTTTTTAGAACCGATGCAGGACGGAAAATTCATGGAGAGGGAGACGATGCATCCCATCGGCAGATCGATCCTTGTCTTTGCAGGCGGAATAAACAATACATTTGAAAGATTCTCTGGAGATGATGCCGATGATGCCAATACTATGGACCCTGAAGAAGAGAGGACGTATAAAGATGCAAAAGGACCCGATTTCACAAGCCGTCTGCGCGGTTACGTAAATATAAGGGGACCTAACCAGAGAGGGTCAGACGATACGGTATTTCTAATCAGGCGGGCGATGCTGCTTCGTTCACTACTCGAAGAGAAGGCAGATAACTTATTTGACAGCAGAAAACATCTCAGGATCGATGACGGCGTGCTGCGAGCAATGATCAACGTCAAAAGTTACAAACACGGCACACGTTCGATCGAAGCCATCATCGAGATGAGCATGTTAAACGGGCGCAGGTCATGGGAACAGGCTTATCTTCCTGCAAAAGAGCAGCTCAAGCTACATCTCGACGAAGAGTCGTTCTCGCGTCTTCTGGTGAGCGATGTGATACTCGGCGCGTCGGGGGAACGGTTGGCAGAGGCTATTCACGAGCGGTATCTTGCAGATCAGAGTGGCAGAAAAGCTGCTGGTGACCCTTCCATGAAACCATGGGATGAACTTGATTTTGGCCTCAAAGAATCAAACCGCAAGCAGGCAGACCAGATCCAGGAGAAGCTTGAGAGGGTGCGCTGTGGACTTTATCCTGTGGTGGAGGAGGGAGCTCCATTATTTGAGTTTACGCCGGAAGAGGTGGAAATCCTTGCAGAGATGGAGCACGAACGCTGGGTATCAGAACGAGAAGCGGATGGGTGGGTATACGGTGAGACAAAGGATGTTGATGCGAAGAAAAGTCCACATCTTCTCCCTTGGGATGAGTTAACTGAAGAGGTAAAGGAATACGACCGGGAGGCTGTACGTGGGACTCCCGAATTCCTTGCAAAGGCGGGATTTAAGGTGTATCGGATGGATTGAGGAATTATATGAGATACAGGATATAATAGAGATAGTGGGAGAATTATGAACAGCAATAGGACGTACGATATTTTTCTCAGTTATCCACACAAGGATGAAAAAGAAGTAGAAAAAGTAAACCAAATCCTTGAGGTACTTCGATCTAAAGAATTGAATGTATGGATAGACCAGAGTGATATTCAGGATTATGCAAGCATTACGAGGTCCATAATTGAGGGAGTCGCTCATTCCAAAGTGCTTTTGGCATACAATTCCCTTAACTATGCACATTCACGTGCCTGCCAGTGGGAGTTGACTGCTGCTTTTCTTGCAGCACAGCGTGAAGGCGACCCGAGGCAGAGAGTTCTTATCATCAATCCCGGGAAAATGCAGAGCATATTCATCCGGTAGAACTCAGGGATGAACTTTTCAAGAAAGCGCCTGCTGATCAGCAGGGCATTGACAATCTCGCCGCCAGTGTGGCGACCCAGGTGTCTGCAATCAAAGGCACCATCGGAGAGATCAGGGCCCTTATCCAGCCACGATGGTTCGGCAAGAAAGGAACCGGGTCAAACAGGTTCGTTGGCAGGCTCCCAGATATGTGGCACATCCATTCATCCCTCCATAGTGCTGAGGTCCCCATCATCACAGGGGCCACAGGCGCAACTGTCCAGATACACGGTATGGGAGGTCTGGGAAAATCCCTGCTGGCAGAAGAGTATGCTCTTCGTTATGCAGCAGCTTTTCCAGGTGGGGTGTTCTGGCTCAGGGCCTTTGGGAATGACGATGTGAAAACTGCTATGGGACCGGATGAGCCGGAGGCTGAGCGCATCCGCCAGTTCCGGGATATTGCAGAGGCTTACGGCATCCCGGTGAAGGACAGAAGTCCTGAAGAGATTGAAGCACACCTGTCAAGGGAACTTGGAAACAATGATCCTTTCCTCTGGGTTGTGGATGATATACCTTCAGACATGGATGTGGAGACCCTGGAGCGATGGTTTGCCCCCCATCCCTTGGGTAAGACTCTTATCACGACCCGTACCAGAGAATATAATTCCCTGGGTCATTTGATACCACTGGATGTCCTGACACCCGATGAGGCATGGGAACTTCTCACTTCATGGCGAAAACCAGCAGGTGAAGAAGAGGAGGATGCTGCACGCAAGCTCATTGATGACCTGGGATTTCATGCCCTTGCCATTGACGTGACTGGAGCAGCCCTTCACAAATCAGAGGGACTTCAATCTTTTGCTGAGTTCAGGGAAGAGCTTGCCAGCCCCACCCGGGATGAGCTTGAACTGGCAGCCGAACTGAAAGGAGTCCTCCCCAATGACCATGAAAAGAGCATTGCAAGTACGCTTATTCGCAGCATTGAGCGCCTGGGACCTGAAGGGTGGGACTTCCTGCGGCTGGCTTCTGTGCTTGCGGTGACCTCCATACCTGCTTCACTCATTTCATCGGTATTTTCTAAAGTGGACGGTCTGGATGAGGCTGAAGGACGCCGTCGTGCGGTACTGGGCCTTGACCAGGCAGAGAACCTGTCACTTGCAGAACGGGTGGAAGAGGAACCTGGCGCCAGGTCTGTCCACACCCTCATATCCCGGACCGTGCGGTTTCATGACACCCACCCGGAACGTACAGACCATTTACAGACTGCTGCATTTCAGGTACTGACCAGCGAGCTTTCCCTGGCAGGTGATCCCCGAGTCCATGATAAGCTCAGGCTGGCTGTGACCCATGCCAGGAAATTGGTAAGCAGGAGTGATGATATTCAGGCGGCTGATCTTATGACCTGGCTGGGTAGATTTGACTACGCTCGTGGAGCATACAATTCTGCAGAGAGTATTTGGAGACATGAATGCAAATTGCGAAGGACTATTCTTGGTTTAGAGCACCCAGACACGCTTGCGTCCATGAACAACCTTGCTGCAACACTCCGGGCTAAGGGTGACCTGGAAGGAGCGAGAAATATACAGGAGCAGGAGCTGGAAATAACGCGAAGGGTACTGGGGGCCAAGCACCCGTTCACGCTTACGTCCATGAACAACCTTGCTGAAATACTCGGGGCTCAGGGTGACCTGAAAGGAGCGAGAAAAATACAAGAGAAGGTGCTGGAAATAAGGCGAAGGGTACTGGGGGCCGAGCACCCGGATACGCTTGGGTCCATGAACAACCTTGCTGAAATACTCGGGGCTCAGGGTGACCTAGAAGGAGCGAGAAAAATACACGAGCAGGTGCTGGAAATAATGCGAAGGGTACTGGGAGCCGAGCACCCGTCCACACTTACGTCCATGAACAACCTTGCTTTAACACTCGGAGATCAGGGTGACTTGAAAGGCGCAAGAAAAATACACGAGCAGGTGTTGAAAATAAGGCGAAGGGTACTTGCAGCAGAACACCCGGACACCCTTATGTCCATGAACAACCTTGCTTTAACACTCCGGGATCAGGGTGACATGGAAGGAGCGAGAAAAATACACGAGCAGGTGCTGGAAATAAAGCGAAGGGTACTGGGAGCCGAGCACCCGTCCACACTTTTGTCCATGAACAACCTTGCTTTAACACTCCGGGATCAGGGTGACATAGAAGGAGCGAAAAAAATACACGAGCAGGTGCTGAAAATAATGCGAAGGGTACTGGGAGCCGAGCACCCGGACACGCTTACATCCATGAACAACCTTGCTTTAACACTCCGGGATCAGGGTGACATGAAAGGAGCGAGAAAAATACACGAGCAGGTGCTGGAAATAATGCAAAGGGTACTGGGAGCCGAGCACCCGAACACGCTTACGTCCATGAACAACCTTGCTGGAACACTCGGGGATCAGGGTGACATGGAAGGAGCGAGAAAAATACACGAGCAGGTGCTGGAAATAAGGCGAAGGGTACTGGGAGCCGAGCACCCGTCCACACTTACCTCCATGAACAACCTTGCTGGAACACTCGGGGATCAGGGTGACATGGAAGGAGCGAGAAAAATACACGAGCAGGTGCTGGAAATAACGCGCAGGGTACTGGGGGCAGAGCACCCGGACACGCTTAAGTCTATGAACAACTTTGCTGCAACACTCCAGGCCCAGGGTGAGCTGGAAGGCGCAAGAAAAATACACGAGCAGGTGCTGGAAATAATGCGAAGGGTACTGGGGTCAGAGCACCCGGACACGCTTACGTCCATGAACAACCTTGCTGAAACACTCCGGGCTCAGGGTGACCTAGAAGGCGCAAGAAAAATACACGAGCTAGAGCTGGAAATAACGCGAAGGGTACTGGGGTCAGAGCACCCGGACACGCTTACATCCATGAACAATCTTGCTGAAACACTCCGGGCTCAGGGTGACTTGAAAGGCGCAAGAAAAATACACGAGCAGGTGCTGGAAATAAGGCGAAGGGTACTGGGAGCCGAGCACCCGGACACGCTTACGTCCATGAACAACCTTACTTTTACACTCCAGGATCAGGGTGACATGGAAGGAGCGAGAAAAATACAAGAGCAGGTGCTGAAAATAAGGCGAAGGGTACTGGGGGCAGAGCACCCGGACACTTCTACAAGAAGCACCTTGTCTGGCTTCTGGGCAGGGATCCTGAGTCTCTTGGAGCATATCAGATGCAGATTAGGGAAATGATTATCCAGATGCTTGAAGGAGAAGACCGACCTGAATTATCAAATTCAAAATAAGAGTTTACGAAAGATGTCATCAAATGGATCCTGTCTTAAGCAGTTTGAAAACGAAATGAGCTCACTCATCGATTCCCTTTATTTTTTCGACCTGCACAACCCGTTCCTTAATTCCCGCTGGCTCTACCAGATCCTGTGAATTAAGGGGAAGTCTGCCATTGCACATATCCGCTACTATCGCCTTCGGTTGATCAGAAAATCATTTTAAATCCGTAATTGAAGCAAAAACATCCATCAGCAAACTGCAAGGAACAGAGGCAGTGGCACAAACAAAATATCACCATCAAGCCGTAAAGTATTCTTGGTAACAACAATACCGATACCTGTGTCAAACTCATTCATAAACTCTTTAACGCCCCCTATGTCGTCAGGACGTTCTTGATATTTGACCTCAATCGGGATTGGGATCGGACCGAGTTTGATCACTACATCCACTTTTTTTTTCCCTTTCCAGTAATAACTCTGCATGCGCCCTTCCAATTTATACACTAATCTTGATGCATGGTCTGCAACGATCGTTTCCACGGTTTTGCCGATCTCCTCACCAAATTCAAACAAACGCCTGTTCAATAGTCCAACAAGTACGTTTCTTGTGGGGTGGTCACGCAAATACAGTTTTTTTCCTTTCTTGAAAGTACTGTCCGCTTTCGAATAGAAACGTGACTCTGATATCATAAAAACATCAGTGAGATACCCGAGGTATACCATGAATGTATCATACTTTATGCCAATAGACTTTGAAAAACCATGATAATCGGTCATTTGTCCACTCTGCATAGCGCACCGCAACACGAGATTTTCCAGCCCCCTTATGTTCCGGACAGAAAACATTCGCATTATATCCTTATATATGGTCAACCCAAACCGCTCCATAAGCACATCCCTTGATGTTTCAAGATCGGCATCTAAAAGTCCAGGATAACCGCCTTTTACGATGTAATCGAGAATATATTTGTCAAGGGATATGCCATTTTTCAGTAATGCATCACGATACACCAGTAAAGCATCAAACATCGCACCTGCATCCCTTTCAATGAGTGCATTCGTGACTGGTGTAGCGTCTGCCATATCGCATAATCTTGATGGATATTCTTCCTTGAAAAGAGAATAATTGACATAATCTGCAAACTTCCACTGAAGCATCAAACGAAGTCGTGACCTTCCGATCAACGATTCCGAACCGCCTTTTTCAATTTCAGTACTTGATGAACCTGAAACTGTGAACTTAAGAGGAGATTGCAGGTCATGGAATTGTTTCAGATAATTGCTCCAATTGGCGATAGTCTGTATTTCGTCAAGGAAAATATATGCTTTTTCGCTCCCGGAAGGTTTAACGAAGGTGGAATAAACATCAATTATATCTTTGACAGGCTCAGGGCAGATCATGTCAATGGATGTGTGATCCATGGAAATATACATGATATTGTGTGGTGAAACATGTTCATGTTCGATCAGGTGTTTCACAACTTGCTTCATCAAGATTGTTTTACCAACTTGCCGCGGACCATAAACAATTTCGATATTTTGGCTATCCATTGCCGATGCCAGTGAATCAAACCATTTTGTCCTGTATTTCGGAATGTGAAACTCACTGCTTTTCCACCATGGATTATACTCATACAATACATCCAATATTTTTTGGACATTGTCTTCTGAATCGATCATTACCTTTATGTTGGTAGTGATTATATAAGTATATTACCTTTATGTTGGTAGTAAATCTATCATTTTATTACCTTTGTATTGGTAGTGATTATATTGCGTGTTTTTTCTCTGTGATCAGTACTTCCGATTACACGTATTTCCGGGTGTGCAATAAGAATAATTTAAGAATACACAAACCATAACTCAAAGCCATGCATCCCAGATCCAGCCCTCCTAGCATATTCATCTCCTATGCTCACAGCGACGGAGAAGACTTTGCCAGATTCCTACGCTTAATCCTGATCGAGGAGTATAGATTTGGTGTATGGCAGGACAGAACCAAGATGTAGGTAGGTGAAGCCTGGTGGCAGCAGATTGTTGCCGCGCTCACAAGTGAAATAGAGTAATTTCATGTAATTTAGACGAATCCACAGATTGCCCTATGAAGAAATAGCCTACTAAAGTTACGATGGGAAATAGCACAAAAAGCCCGGCGATCACCGAATATTTTGTTTTACCAAGCAAAAAAACTAATACAATTAGAGATCCACCAACCAAAGACCGTGTCAACAGTTCAATCACATTAATTCTTCACCTCTACTTTTTATTGTATATTAAGTATAAAAATTAACCCTTGTCTCCCTCGTAGCCTCCCACCCATCAAACCCCGAGATATCAAGTCTCTACCATTGGTCATCAGTTAAGGCGTTTGACAGAGTCGGTATGTATTATTTTCCAAAAGACCAATGATTTCATACGATTCTCCAATTTAATTTAAATCGAACACGGACGACACTGATTTGACGGATTTGCACGGATTTATTTTCGTATCCGCGCGGATCCGTGTCATCCGTGTCATCCGTGCAATCCGTGTTCTATAACAATATTACTCTTAACCGATGACACATGAAGTCTCTACACGCTTTTTATCCAAACCCCTGATAGCGACTTCATACCCCACCTTGGCCCGCTCATCGAACACCGACACCCCTGGCACCGCCACAACCAACCGCACCCATCTGCACACTCTCCACCATGCCCATGCTCAAATTTTGAAATCAATACAAATCTTTAAAGTCCATGAAATTCTATTTATTCTTATGGGCGCAATCGCAAATCTGGATGAATTAAAATTAATATTAAAAAAAGAGTTGAGGCAGGAGATTCTGACAGAGGTACTCGATATAATCAGGGATGAATTTTATCCACCTGAAGAAAAAATCCGCAAAGAATTTGTAAAAAAGGTTGAGGCAGCCGAACGCAGGGTTAAAGAAGGTAAATTTACGCAATATACCCCTGAAGAGTTTGAAAAAAGTTTTCTTTGACCATGCCATATAACATCCAGTTTGAGAATGCTCTGGAGATAATTCTTCAAAAGATAAAAAAGAAGGATTATATTCTTTATTAGAGAATTATTCACAAAATACTCGAGATTAGTAAAAATCCTGAATTGGGGAAGCCACTCCGAAACGTGCTAAAAGGGAAACGGAGAGTTCATGTTGGTTCGTTTGTGCTTGTTTATTCGATTGATAAGAAAAACGAAACTGTAATTTTCATTAATTTTGAACATCACGATAAAGTATATCGATAATGTGCACTTGATCTTAATCACTATGCTCCACAGCTCTGCTGCGATTGGGTGTGCCGTCGCAACGTTTGACCCACACTGCCGATGGTAGCCCCATGCGTCACCTTGGCCCGCTCTTCGAACACCGACACCCAAGGCACTGCCTCTACCACCACACCTTCCCTGCCTCAACCATGTCCCGGCCGGCACCCACACCTAAACAACATCCGCCGTTTTTTCAAGAACCGGATGGAGCATACCATTAGAAGCCACAATATCCACCCTGTTGGTAACGTTCAGTTCACCACTGGGCGCCTGGCCATGCCCGTCTGTCACGATACCCCCTGCCTCCTTGACAATAAGTATCCCGGCCGCCACATCCATGATCCTTAATCTGCTGCGAAGGTCTACAAATGCATCCAGCCTGCCTGATGCTACAAAGCTTAACTCAAGGGCGGCACTTCCAAAAGAGCGAAGACGCCGTACATGCCTGCCCAGGCGTTTGAACACATCACTTCTATCCTTGTACCCATAGGATGCCACAGTAAACTCATCAAGTTCAGCAGCCTGGGAAACATGTATCTTCTTGTTATTGTAAAAAGCACCCTTGTTCTTAGCGGCAGTAAAATCCGTACCATTAGCCAGATTATATACTTCAGCATAACTGATATCTGTCAGGTTGGCATCACCTATGGCTATAGAAACCGAATAGAATGGGACATCACGGGTTGCATTATATGTACCATCCAGCGGGTCAAGCACCACAGTGAACTCGGGAGCATCCCCGAAAGTGATATGACCTTTTTCTTCAGTAACGATCTTCATATCAATGCCAGAGGATGCCAGTATCTCCAGTGCTGCGTCCTCGGCTACTATATCGATAAACTTGGAAGGCGTACCGTCAGCTCCCATTCCCACCACTTCACTGCCTTTTTGGGTGCCTACAAGGTCTTTTATTGAATCGGCTACTGCCAGTGAAACATCATTACACAATGTTGCTATTTCATCCAAATTATAACCTCCCGGTCAGATATTGTATTTACATCCGGCAATAAACCGCTGCTTTGGCTGGTTCAGGTCGGTAAGCAAGAACATATCACCGCTGCAAAATGAAACTTCCTCGCCTATAGAAAGTGATACCTTGCATGTATTGCCTGCCCGGGCTTCGCCCACATCCTGGCCGTCAATGGTGATACCTGTTATTTTTACTGGTGTGGACTGGAGGTTAACATACATGTGCAATGTACTGCCTACGGCCAGTCCGGAACTGAACTTCGAGACAATGCATTCAAGTTCAATATCCTTTGCCGTCGTCTCGTCAGATGAGATAATATTGCCCCGGTCTACATCTTTTGCCTGCACACCCTTTAAGGAAAGTCCCACCCTGGAACCAGGACCTGCAGATTCCTTATCCACATCCTGCATCTGGATATTGCGTATCTCTATTACCTGGTTGATCGGGTATATGGTCAGTTTATCGTGTTTATGCACAGTTCCCTGGATCACTCTTCCCAGTATGACCGAACCTATACCTTTGACATTAAAAGAATGATCCACAACTACCCTTGGGGATTTGTCTGCCATTTTGAGGTTATGGACAGTAATCTCCCTGTCAAGTTCATTTATCGCTTCTTTTAATTGCTCCATCCCTTCAAAGGTTGTAGTAGATACAGGTATTATATCCCAGTCCCTGGCAGTCATACCCTGTAAGAATGAACGAATGTTATTTGCATTCTCTTCCAGTTCATATGGGTTCGACCTGTCAGACATGGTTTGGACGACTATGCCGTATTTCAGGCCCAGCTGGTCAACAGCTATCACACACTCCCCTGCTGCCGCATCCATTCCTGCAGGGGGGATACATAACAGTACTATCTCAGACATTCCAAGTGCTGTTGTAAGTGGTTTCGGGGAAGTGGGATAACCTGACGGGTCAATAATAGTAAGTATCTGGTCACCTTTGGCAAAGTCATACATAATAATGTCTGAAGTATTGCCTTTCTTACCCAGCCTGGATGCCAGTGAACTCCTGCCTGATCCTTCTCCTCCGATAACTGCTATTGATACCATGTCAATTCAATATAAGTGTTTTTTCTCTGGGGCTGACCACCGGGTGCCAGCACCGTTAAATGCGCTTAAAGGTAATTATAGTTAAGAACCTAATATTTGATAGATAACTTCGACAGAAGTTATCGATAGATGACTTCAATAGAAATCATCGATACTAATGTCTTAACACTCTGATCTTCAAATAATTATAATTTAACCACAGAGGACACAGAGAAACACAGAGCTTGTAACTGATTTTACCCTCTGTGTCCTCTGTGCTCTCTGTGGTTTATTGCTTATAACTTATTTAAATTTGCATTTTATTAGTCAATATTGTTTGGTTTTTGACTAACATATTATTGCCCGATTATTAGCCAGGGTTATTTTTTCAGTGTTGCGTTCTTCATGTGTGAGTCAAGGAGATAATCAAAGTCAATAACATCTGTCCATCCTGTTTCCTGGAAGATGCTCATGAAAAATACGCCGATGATCATCCGGTTATCCGCCTTGGTAATATCGTCAATGATCTTTTTGATTTCATTTACATCAGTGTTCATCTTTGGGATTGCAAGCCCGCCAAGCAGGACCACCATATCGGCTGCCGGGTCGGCTGGCTCACCCAGCTGCATGCCTTCGGGTGTGGATATGATGGATCTTGCTCTATCCACTGAAGTATTGGGTATGAAGACCAGTTTTTTTTCTGAACCACGGATCACAAAGGAGAGCAGTTCGGCAAAAGGAGTACAAAATCCTGGTGTACCGATAAATGTGATGCTGCCTGAATCTTTAGAAATATCCTTGAATGTGTTAAGTAGACCGCCTATACCTTTTGAAACATTTATTTCTTTAATTTATACCACCCCTGGTATTGTTATTGTTGCAAGTTAATGGGCCTGACCGGATTTGAACCGGTGACCGCCCGGTTATGAGCCGGGCGCTCTAACCTGACTAAGCTACAGGCCCCCCTATAAGCAAAAGACGCCGCCAACAGGGCTCGAACCTGTGACATCATGGTTAACAGCCATGCACTCTACCAACTGAGTTATGGCGGCATTCTGCAAATTGGTTTTTTGCGAACCGTTTTAATGACACTCTTTGATTTAAAGGTTTTGTTTATCTGAGGCATCCTCACTTTATTCCCATTTTTTTCAGTGCTGCCATGCTTTTCTTGATATATTCGCCGTTCCTGTGTTCCAGCACTTTTATGCCTCTGCTTTTCTTTAACAATTCATGTAAGCTGGAAAAATCAATATTCCCGCCACCGATCCACATATGTTCGTCCTTATCGCCGTGATTGTCATGCAAATGGAAATGCGCTATATCGTGTTTTACAAACTCATTGAGGGTTCCGGTGGTATTGGCATGACCTGTATCCAGTACAAGACCGGTTCCATCAAGATCGATATCCGGCTGCCTGAAAAGGAAGCACTCCCAGTTTGGCATATTTTCAATACATATCTGCACTCCGGTATCACCGGAAATGTCTGCAAACTCGCGAATGGAACGGTTAAGGGCCGCCCTTGCCACAGGCAGATCATATGAATAGGAAAAGTAACCGGGATGGACGACCAGCATCCCAGCATCTATCCTGGTGCACATATCTACCGCCTGGCGGACCAGTTCCAGACTTGCCTGGCGGATCGGCTCCCGGATGCTGGAGATGTATAGGTCAGTGGTGGGAGCATGGACTGAGTATTTGAGGTCATAAGAAAGAGGCGTCTGTGTATGACGGAAAATGTCGTGCAAACCCTCTGAGTATATCTCTGCGCACTTTGAGATGCTTTCAATATTTTCAAGTGCCGCAGACAACGGTAGGTCGTGGAACGCATAGGAGGATATACCGATCATGCAATCATTTTCATTTTCTAGGTAATTCTAATACTTTGTATATTTATTGGATGCGTTAGGCCCAAAAAGTTCACGGTATGTTGATTTTTAAATTTAAAAATTTTCGGTGATTTATAAAAACCGTGCCGCATGTTCGCGTCACGGTTTTCAAGTCAGGAGGATGAGTCCCGATGTCACATGGATTCAGATATTGATATACTATGTCATTTTGATAATAAACATTATCTAAATGGGTAAGATGGTTTTCAAAAATACGGTCGGTACATCGATTTCACTTTTGTGAATTATGGATTAGAAATAACTATTGGGTGCCATATGAATGGTTAGGGAGATATAACGGCTCCTGATATGTCCCCATTAAGTAAGCATTTCATTCCCTTTTATTAAGCATAATGGCAGTGACCAGCATTAATAACGCTACTATAGGTGTGGAAAGTCCGGGTATGAGGGCACCTTCTCCAAATTTAATGTCTTCCGTACTTCTGGGTGAAGGTGTATCTATGGGGGTGGCTGTTCTCGTTGGCGTAGGTGTTGATGTGGGTGTGGGTGTGGGTGTGGGTGTGGGTGTGGGTGTGTCGCTTAGTTCCCCGTACCTGAGACGGATATCTGAAAAGCGGCAAACACTCCCCTCTGTGCCCCTGAACACTAAATTCAGTTTCATTGAGACAATTAAAGTACTGGAAGAGTCACGGTATTCAAATTTTTCCCCTGATTTGAGCAGTTCCTCTTTCAGCATCCCGCCTTCATTCCATATCGATATAAAGGCCTGTCTGCCTAAATGGTCCACTCCTTCTACTATGATGTAATATCCTCCACCGATATTCCATGAACTTCCGCCCCTTATATCCTGGGAGCCTATGTTCTGGTAAGCTAATGCAGGAGAAATAGTGAACAATAATATGAACAGGATAGCAATGGATCTATTAATATTCATGTTTTTAGCCACTGGATTGTTTTTCAATAAATTAATTTTGCCTTATTGTTACTAATTACTATCAGGGCATATAAATAAAATTCCCATCTAAAATAGAAATATTTAAATTTCATGAATATAGGAGTACGCTTTGTGAGCGGGTAAAATAGTTTTTTTAACTAACCCCCACTCCCTATCCGCTCACACATTACTAATGTAACGGTAGGGAACTGTTACGACTTACTTTTAATATCACACTGTCACGAAAATGATCACTTATTCCGTATTTTTTAAGCCTACGGGAAAGTATTATTTTCCTATATGTTAAAAAAGCAGGAATAATATGAAACCAGAATGAAGCGGGGGAGGTGATCTTAGCTAAAAAACATAATTCTAAAAATCTTTTAGAAGCCTCGGGGGGGATTTGAACCCCCGACCTCGTCCTCTTTAGAGTCATGTGGTTTCCCGCAGGACATTACCAAGGACGCGCTATACCCCTAAGCCACCGAGGCACATGGTGCTTTTTTTAATATATAACTGGCGGGCCCGGGGGGATTCGAACCCCCGACATCCGGGTTAGAAGCCCGGCGCTATATCCTGGCTAAGCCACGAGCCCACAGGCGTTTAACCATAAGACCAGTGGACTTTCAAATAGTACTTTACCCATAAAAACTCTTTGGTGTAAAACAGTATTACGCCTGAATTACGTACCAGCTACCTTCCTTCCAGGTATGTAACCTCATCCGCTTCCACTACGAACGGTTTTTCTATATCGAACTCCAAAATTTTCCTGACCCTGCCTATGCCTTTTAATTCAAGTTGAAGTCTCGCAGAGAAAGTCTCACATTCCTCTAAAACCTCATTGGTCATATGCGTTATACGGTGCATGGCCACCTGCCTGTTTTTTATCCTGGCAACCAGGCCTAATGTTCCGGCTTTGACATCATGATAGCTGGTCCGTGTCAGGAAGACTAAATCCCCCACATCAGAACCATGTACTGAATAAAAATTATGAGGACTGCGAATCTCAATGGTTCTTATACGATCATCCTGCAATTCCTTTAGCACCTGGGATGATATTCCTGTAAGTATAATATATTTCATTGATACACTCCCCCCATCAACCATACATTGGGAATTCACGCCTGGGTTGTTCGCCTTCCTCACTGGTCTTAACCTGTTCGGCAAGTTTCTGTAGTTCGACTTCGATCTGTTCGGCCTGGTCCATCAGGTTTTCAGTGTCAATGGGAAGACCATAGATTATTTTCAATATACTGATCACAGAAGCCGCAGCCCTTGGGTCCGGATTGGGGCTATTGGTCTCACCCAACAAGCTTATGGCAGGGATATTGCGCATGACACATTCTGTCATCACACTACCAGAAATGCCGCTTATGGTCCCAACCTGGAATATTTCAACATGATCCTTTATCTTGTCGAGCATATCATGATTGGTCGCAGCACCAAATACCTTTTCCTCACTACTCATAGTGGCTATCCCGGCAATGGAAACAATCTCCTTTACATTTATTGATTGTGCCCAGTCTACGAGCACTTTGCTGACCTCATAGGATATAGTGGGATGGATCGGGATATCAGAAATGACAGTGAGAATGTTATGATCTTTACTCTGATAGATCCGTACAGGCATATTTATGATGCCATTAAACAAAACTGCTATGGGTGGGAAGTATTTTGATTCCATACTTCCAACATATTCCATATCGAGTTCATCTATCAAATGCTGGCTTGCAATATTCCCAACAAGTCCTATACCTGGAAAACCTTCTACTATAATCGGGTTCTCAAGTGATAGTGGTTTAGTAATGATCTTGACATTATCCCAAAATTTTGATTGTTCATCACCTGGCATATTTTCACCTTAATTAATTATTGGACGTTTTACTATAAACATAAATGCCCTATTTCTATTTAAGTTTCTATTTTAATTTGAGGACTTAAAAAGATTTTCAAACACTTGTGTTTTATGATAAAATGTTTAGGCTTGATATCGAGAATATTCTTCACAAATAGATAGCACACATAAAATTCATAGGTCATCTGAGTCAAGCCTATTTTTTCAAATGGAAAAGGAAATGGAACTAATTCCATTATTCATTGGTTAAGGAGTTTGACTGGCTCGATATGGATTGTTTTCCAAATAACGTATCCCCTTCAAATTAAATGGTAATTAATCATAGTGCTCTGAATTTTGAGACACAGATTACACTGATTGATAGTGGTTGTGAAAATCAGTGTAATTTGTGAAATCTATGTCTAAATTAATCTTGCATTTGACCATACTTTTTGAAGCTGATACCTTTTCACGCTTAAAAAAGTATATTTACCGATTCATTATCCCAAACTCGATTTGATCTCCCGCGCCAGCACCTCAAGCCTTCCCACAACATCCTGCCCGCTGGCTATAATATCCACAAAAGCCGAACCCACAATTACACCCTGGGCACCGCTCTTAATGATCTCGGCAGCTTGTGCGCCAGATGAAATACCAAAACCCACAGCCTTGGGCTTATTAGTCTTAACCCGATCCAGCACTTCCTTTGTAGAGCCTGCAACATCGTCCCTGGCACCCGTGACACCCAGCCTGGACACCAGATACAAAAACCCGGTGCCCCGCTTCAGGATATCCTCAAGCCTGTCGCCTGTGGTTGTGGGTGCTATCAAGAATATCAGGTCAACTCCATTTCCCTCGCAATACCTACCCAGTTCCCAGGATTCCTCAGGCGGCAGGTCAGGCACGATAATACCGGTAATGCCGGAATCTTTGCAGTCCTTTACGAACCTCTCAAGTCCCCGCTTGAAAATCAGGTTGTAGTAGGTCATCACAACAAGCGGTACATCCACATCCAGCCCCTTCACCATCTCAAAGTACCGGTCCGTGTTCATGCCCGCATCCAGTGCCCTCTCGATAGACGCCTGTATGGTAGGGCCGTCTGCTATAGGGTCAGAAAAAGGCAGTCCCAGCTCCACAATATCAGCACCGCCCCTTATTAGTGCATGCACGATTCCTGCTGTATCACCATCACCGGCGCACACATAAGCGATAAGTGCTCCATCACCCTTTATTTTCAGTTCATCGAACTTATCAGAGATCCTCATTACAGAGCCCCCTGCTCAAGCACAGTCTCAAGGTCCTTATCGCCACGCCCCGATAGATTGATCACAACGATCTCTCCAAGTTCACCCGAGCCGGCAGCCTTTGCCAGGTAGGCAAGGGCATGGGACGATTCCAGTGCCGGTATAATACCCTCCATCCGGCTCAGTTCGTGGAAGGCAGCCAGTGCCTCATCATCACTTGTGTTCGCAGGCCTGATCCTTCCAGTCTCGGCCAGGTATGCCAGTTCAGGACCCACACCGCTATAATCAAGCCCGGCCGAGATACTGTGGGATTCCAGTATCTGGCCGTAGGGGTCCTGCAGTATCTTGGTCCGTGCGCCGTGGAGCACGCCTTCCTCGCCCACACACAGGGATGCAGAGTGAAGAGCAGCCTTTTTGGTGGATTCCATACCACTGCCGCCCGCTTCCACAGCGAATAATTTTACCTCAGTATCTGAAATGAATGGATAGAAAGTGCCGATAGCATTACTGCCGCCGCCCGTACATGCGATAATGGAATCTGGCAAACGCCCCTCCTTCTCCATGATCTGTTGTTTGACCTCGTTGCCTATCACACTCTGGAAGTCCCGCACAATAGTTGGATAAGGATGGGGACCAACCACTGAACCGATAAGGTAATGGGTATTTTCCACATTACTGACCCAGTCCCGCAGCGCCTCATTGATGGCATCCTTCAGGGTCTGGCTGCCAGAAGTTACGGGAATAACCTTTGTTCCCATAAGTTCCATGCGGTACACGTTCATACGCTGGCGTTGCATATCCTTGGTACCCATATAGACCTCTGTGGCAATCCCCAGGTTTGCGCCTGCCATGGCGGTAGCAGTACCGTGCTGGCCCGCCCCGGTCTCTGCGATGAGGCGGCGCTTGCCCATGTACTTTGCCAGCAGCGCCTGGCCCAGTGTATTGTTCAATTTATGGGCGCCTCCGTGTACCAGGTCTTCACGCTTAAGATATACTTTGATCCCGTACTTTTCACTCAGGCGCCGGGCATGGTATAGAGGGGTGGGGCGGCCTGCAAAATCCTGTAGGTAATAGTCCAGTTCCTGCTTGAATTCGGGGTCGTCCCTGAACCGTTCATATCCTTGTTCCAGTTCCTTTACCGCAGGCATGAGCACCTCGGGTACGAACTGTCCGCCGAACCGACCGAACTTGCCTTTTTGTTTTGTGTTCATGAAGTTATCCTCTGTAGGTTATCAGTTTAATATCCATTTCAAAAAATATGGTAATATCATCTGTATGAATCATTGTGTGAATCATTATTTGTATTATCTGCCACAGAGAGCACAGAGAACACAGAGAGGAAATACTCTGTGACCTCTGTGTTCTCTGTGGCTATCATTTTTATCCTCTGATTTGAAGTAGATACTCAATTTGATATGTTTGATGTTCGTGAGTCATATAATGCTGGCTTCAACCAATAATTTGGTGTTTTCGTAGATGTCACCTTTCATAATGGACGTGCCTACCAATACGGCATCGGCACCTGCCCGTACTACCCGGACGGCGTCCTGTGGAGTTAGTATACCGCTCTCGCTTATTATTGTCGTGTTTGGGCTGTGCTCCCTGATAATAGAGGCCAGTTCTTCGGTGGTGGCCAGGTCGATCTCCATAGTCTTGAGGTTTCGGTTATTGATGCCTATAATGTCTGCATCAGTCTCCAGTGCTGCCATAAGTTCTGCGTGATCATGCACTTCCACCAGCGTCTGGAGTCCCCTGTCCTTTGCAAGTGCGATGAATCCGGGCAGCCTGTCGCCTAATATTCCAGCTATCAGCAGTATCAGGTCGCTTTCTACCTCATAGAGCTGTCGTTTGTCTATTATAAAGTCCTTCCTCAATACCGGGATGCTTACTGCCTGCCTGACATGTTCCAGATTCTCCAGGCTGCCGTGGAAATAATCCGGCTCTGTAAGTACGGAAATGGCACAAGCGCCGGCCTTTTCCATTCTACTGGCTATCTGTGCGGCATCGGCAGGGGTCACCTCCCTGTTCTGGGTGGTGGGAGATGCGGGTTTGACCTCTGCTATCACAGGTATGTATTGCGAATCCTTCGCATATTTTATGGATCTGGCAAGGCTCCTTGTGCTTATTGCCTGTGCTGTGCCTATATCTGCCAGTTTATTGACACGGTTTTCGGTTGCTGAAATGATATCTTCTATTATTCTGTTCATGTAGCTGACCTTAATAATGTATATATTTATTCAATGATGTACAATATTGTACATTATATATAATACTTATGCAGGATTCGTATTGGAAGGGGATATGAAAAATATATCCTACAGGCTGTACCAAAACACCTATAAATTAACAAATTTTCGCATTTGCATATAATATTTCACATAAGTTTTGATCTCATTCGTTATACCCCGCAGCTCTGCTACGATTGGGTGTGCCGGCGGCGTGCCTTGAAGCATAAAAGAGAAAGATAAATAAACAGGACATTGGAGGTAAAAAAAAAAATCATGTCCCACTGCGGGTTAAAATCCCCCCATCTGGGTCTGCTCCCGGATGAAGAGAACGGGAAGTGCGGTATTGCGAAATACGGTGCGGAGTTCCCTAGTATCGGCAACCACAGCCCGAAGCGCAAGCGAACGCAAGGTGGCCTTGGCGATTGGCGACATTCCCGTCGCAAATGGAAGCTTGAGCAGAATATAATCGCTGGGGTGGTTATCGTTGGGATGGTTGCGAATGCTCTTTTCTGTGACCGAGGGAGGTCTTATGCTGTCCTGCTCGAAGTTGAATTTACATCCTACACGTTTCAGGATAAATGAACTCAAAGGAAGGAGAACAGGTAGGCGAGGTATAACCTAATGGGAAAGCCAGACCAATGCAGCATAAGAATTCGGACGAACTCATAGTAGCGATGATGGTTGAGCCGATGATATACCGAACCTGTGCCGCAGGGTGCAGGGGGCGACGGTATGAGGAGAAAACTTGACTTAACGAAAATCCTTCCTACGGTCGGATTTTCTATGCCTTCATTCCTTTGGAATGTCGGTAGCGAAGGGGTTCTAGCTTTGGATAGAGTCGAAAGATTCAGCACGATAACATCAATCAGATAAACAAAAAAAAAAATGCCAGAAAAGTACTTTATCGAAAAACTAAGTAGACAAAAACGCTATCTGGATAAATGAAATGAAGATGAAGATGGTGGAACAACTGCTGAAGACCCAAAACCGATGGAGAAAGTAATGAAAAAGTGGAATCAACGCTACCATGACAAATTCAAGAAACATTCCCTGATCAATCAGGTCTGGGGTGAAAAGAACCTTGAAAATGCATGGAAGCGTGTGAGAGCGAACAAAGGAAGTGCAGGAATCGACCGGGTAACAATCCCAGTATTCCAGCAAAACCTACCGCAGAATCTAGCAGAAATACAGAGACTGCTCAAAGAGAAACGCTATGTTCCTGAACCTGTGAAACGAGTTCTCATCCCAAAAGATAACGGGAAGATGAGACCTCTTGGAATACCAACAGTAAGGGACAGAGTAGTTCAGCAGGCACTAAAGAACGTCCTTGAACCGATATTTGAAGGGATATTCATTGCCCAGAGTCATGGGTACAGACCCAATACCGGTGCACACGAGGCAGTCAGGAAAGCGGAAGCATACCTTGAGGCAGGCTACCACTGGGTAGTGGATGCCGATATCAAGGGTTTCTTCGACCACGTTGACCACCAGCTACTGATGGATCTGGTCTGTGAAAAGGTCAGCGATGGCAGGGTTCTTTCCCTGATAGAATCGTTCCTTACCAGCGGAGTAATGAATGAAGGTATATTTGAGGCCAGTACAGAAGGCACTCCACAGGGTGGGAATCTTAGTCCCCTCCTGGCTAATGTCTATTTGAATCATTTTGATAGACGTATGGGAGAGCTTGGATACCTGATTCTCAGATATGCCGATGATATTCTTATTTTCTGCAAGTACGAATGGGAAGCAGAAGACGCTCTCAAACGTGCAGGGGAGATTCTGGAAGGTGAATTGAAACTCAAGCTCAGTCCTGAAAAGACGAAGATTGTGCACGCACGGAAGAAAGGTGTGGAGTATCTCGGCTTTCATTTCAACGGTCGCTGGAGGCGGCCGAAGGATAAAGCGGTGAAGAAGTTCAAGGCAGAGATTAAGCACAGGACAAGAAGAAAGCAGCCTAAGAACCTTGAAATGGTGATAGCTTCCATTAACCCGGTTATTCGGGGATGGGGGAATTATTTCAAGGAAGGTACTGTGAAGAAGCGGTTTGAAGAACTGGACGGATATGTCAGAGCTCGATTACGGAGTTTTCGGGCGAAGAAACGTACCTGGAAGGTTATTCTATACACGCTCCCGAAACCCGAACTTGAGAGAATGGGTCTTGTTTCACTTAGTTCATTACTCAAATAGTCCATCTCCTGCAATGGGATAGTCCAAACGAAAGCCGCTTACGGGAAATCTGTACGAGCGGTTTGATGAGGAGGGGGAGGCCGTAAGGCCTCTTCTTTACTCTACCAACGTTTGACTTGATGGAAAAATCTAAATCAAAGGATTTCAAACGATCTCGAGAATTTTAATCCCTACCAAAATGAGAGAAGCTCTGTGCCTGAAAGAATCCACAGCAGTATACATGGAAGACAGGGACAACGAGCTTATCATACGCCCAATGCATACCAAAACTCCTGATGCTGTAAAGAAAATCTCTGAGATGAACCTCCCGGTAAAAGATTGGGAGACCATGGAACAGGAGATAGAATCAAGTGCTGTCAATGGATGAATATTTCATTGACACAAATATCTTCATGTATGCTGCCGGCAAACCCCGTGAATTCAAAGAGCCCTGTGTTGACATCCTGTCCAGAATCCAGTCAGGAGAATTGAACGCAGCCATTGATACAGAAGTCTTCCAGGAAATTTTATACAGATACCACCACATCAATC
>Ga0255367_1001_pt1 | contig 123905 bp, 217 predicted proteins | sample ANMaggSeSYBR01D8_FD_182098 | JGI IMG/M metagenome (GOLD analysis project Ga0255367, IMG submission 182098) | Sediment cell enrichment communities from methane seep in Santa Monica Basin, California, United Staets - ANME aggregate JGI... | ecosystem: Environmental > Aquatic > Marine > Cold seeps >... | reverse complement strand
TTACTATGCTTTTTAAAATCACATAGAAAAAGAACTCTGTTTGGCCATTTTTTGTATGTTGTTGAAAATGTTGATAACATCTGTGGTAATTGCGCAAAACAACTTGTATTAGTATTCTTTTTGGATGGCAATTTATATTTCTTAAGGGCCTCTTCCGAAAAGTTACTTGTACGATCTTTTTTATCACTATACACATAATATTTTACAATAAATAGCGATGGAGTATAAATATGTGAGATTTTTTTCTCATTGAATTTATCATCCATGTTAGCCCCCTTTACAAACAACTTTTTACCAAATAGAGTTATACGTTCGCATACTTTTTGCATATGAGAGTTCCTGTATTCTATAAGAATTTGTGGTACCATTTTCCCACCTAACACTAACACTACTAGTATCAATAATTCTATATATATTACCAGTACAGAAATACATGCCACCTTTTACTGGGTTTCTTTCATTAAGAATGTAGTTTGGTGCTGGGTTAGTTAGTTCTACTTCAGTTCCTATCCCAAACCCCTCTTCCGATGTTAATGCCATAATGACCTCATTACATTTTGGTTTGTGTCATATTGGTTTATGTGTTAAAAAGGAAAGTGGAGAAGACCCCACAGATATAATGTAGGGTCTAACTCCGATTTGTTATACTACTGTGACATTAAATGCAGAAGGACCTTTTTCACCGGTTTCGACATCAAACGTTACTTTATCGCCTTCATTAAGCGATTTAAATCCGTCTGAATTGATTCCAGAAAAATGTACAAATGTATCTGGTCCACCGTCTTGCTCAATAAACCCAAACCCTTTGCTGTTATTGAACCATTTAACAATTCCGTCAGCCATGTAGCACCTCCTTATAAAGTATTTTTCGCTTCAAACTTCTAGTACACCACTATAACTAACGGAATAACGGTTTACCTTACTGTATGAAACTATTTAAGGCGGAGAATTTCTCCCGCACCTCCATGTGAGATTTATGACCTCTCACATTTGTATATAATAAGCTTTTAATAAGATTTATATACATACATTACTATTGACTTGCTGTTAAACAAGAATTAGTATAAAGATAATCAGTAGTAAGTTTAAGAAGGTCTAATCTATTATTTAATGTTGGCTTGTTCAGAATATGATTTAACAAATGATTTAATATCTGCCCTATTTGAACTCCTTGTTTAAGTTTAAACGTTTCTATAATTACATTACCATCTATGTCCAAATCTTGTATATTCAGACCATTGCTAGCCTTGTATATCTTTATTACTCTTTCTTCAAAATCTTTTTGTCTGTTGGTTATAGCTATCTTTTTACCACTTCCTAATCTTTCAGCAGCTCGTAATCTGAATAGAGGAAATGATGTTATCTTATCCGGATCCATATAGTATTTATCTATACCCGCTTTCTTAATAAATCGCCTGAGGGCTGGATCGGTCCATTCTCGTGTATAGTGATACATATGTAGTCTTACTAGAGCAACCACCTTTTTTATTATTGAATTGTCATATTTCAGACGTTTAAGAAACGTTGTTGCTAATTTAGCACTTATTATTTCATGTTTATAAAATGTTACATGAACTTTACCATCACTACCAATAATTGTTTGTTTAACTATTGGTTTGCCTATATCATGTAATAATCCTGCCAGTCTTATGACCAGATCAAAATCAGAATTATCTACAGTATAGATTAGATGCGTAAATACATCATATTTGTGATATTTTTTATTTTGTCCAACTTTTACACATTTTTGGATTTCTGGAGATATATATTTTAATAACCCAGTCTTTTGTAAAAACTTTAGATACTTCGATGGTTTTTTACACATAAGAATTTTATCTAACTCTACTCTTATGGCTTCAGCAGGCACTTTCTTTATCAAATGTGAGTTTGCCTTTATCGAATTCCAAAGTTTTAAATCTATCAAATAATTGATCCTTGCTGCTAGAGATATAGCACGCAACATTCTTACTGGAGATTCTTTTATTCTTTCAGTAGGACTTCCATTTGAACATATTTTTCTTTCAATAATATCTTTTTTACCCTCTACTAAATCAATAACATCCTTCTTGGATTCATAATTTATTGGTAGATACATAGAATTGATCTTAAAATCGCGGAATTTAACATCCTGTTTTAAGGTGTTGTAAGGGTTACATGTTTGATTCTTACCCTTTCTAGGCAGTGTTATTTGTGCTTCGATAAGATGATCTTCGTAAGCTTTGAATAACAGTACGTTAACTGTAAACATGTCATTTGTCTTTGATAACACAACACTTTTGAGTTTACCATGTTTGTTCAAAAATTTCTTTATGCTTTTAGAAGGCAACCCTTTGATTACTATGTCCAAATCTTCATTGCTTTTGTTACGTAAATAATCTCTTACAAATCCTCCAACAATGTATACTTTAGCTGTTGTCTCGTTGTTTAATTTTTGTAATACTTCTATAGTGTTCATTATATAATTCTTTCTTACTTTTCCTTTACCTTTATTTTTACTCCTTATGTATGTAATAGGTTACATAATTTAATTTTATATCTCCATCATATCTATTTTATCTTTACTCTGCCCCCATATCAAAACATCTAAAGCATCAATACCAACATCGCCGAATCCTTTTGGCCACTCTCTGCACGTACCATATTTACCCACGTCGATTAGTTTTTCTTTAAACATAAATTTAAGATCGGTATGCTTAATTTTCTTTTCTATCACTGCACAGCGGAATAAAATTAGTAATAATTCGGTACCTATTACAACATATGGAGTCGTTGCCCTATTGGCTATCACCTCGTCCACATATTCTTGCGATTTGTTATCTGGTAAGGCTATTCCATTGTCCCCATTAAATTCTATAATTAATTTACTCATTATACATCCTTACTGAATTTTTATTTTTCCTGGAGTTTGAAATTTAAGACCACGATACTACTTGTTCTCTCTTAATTTAACTCTTTTAATTCCTGATAGCTTTGTCTAAGTGCTTTTCCATTTAAAAAATGGTTTGCTATTTTGTATTATGTTTAAATAATCAGCATTTCTCTGTTCCATAGTACGTTGGTCGTAGGTATTCATAACTTTGTCCTTTCTTTAATTATTATTTTCTTCTTATAAAAATTCTACTATATATTCTCTTGCCATTCACATAGCCCCGGCCTTTTGATATGTCTAAATCATATTCATTTCCTAATATCTCAAATTGTTTAGGATTATATTTGCCTAAAAATGAGATAGGCACCCCCATAACCCCATCATAATCTTTTGGTATATTTACTACTTTACTAATTTCAATGGCATTGTAGTTATCATATTTAGGGTATTCTTTTTCATTTCCTTCATATGTTCTGAAAAGAATTAATTCTTCATTTCGTTTTTTGTGTGATAGGTTTGTATACCAACAAATACTAGGAACATTTCCATATTTAGTACCGTTTTTTCCAACCCTATTCCACTTTTTATATTCTATCGATAAGCCAAATTCCATCATTTTGTTGAAATTAACACCTACCCAAATTTTATTATTTCGTACTAAAGGAAATATTTCTTTACATGTTACGGCATTCATATTGCCAATAATCAAAAATCCCTTTCCATATTCTATTAATTGTGTTAGATATTTCCTAAATAGAGAAAAAGGTGGATTTGTTACAACAATATCTGACTGTTTCAATAGTTCAATACATTCTTTGCTACGGAAATCACCATCACCTTCTAATTCTTTAATACCTATTTCTTCTATATCCGGGACTTTGTTTCCATTTTTATCTCCTTCATATTCTAGATAAACAGCAGCCTCTATAGCATGCTTACTAAATATATTCATGTCTTGATTCTTATAACAAGTTGTAATTAACTTTTTAAGACCGAGATGTTCAAAGTTAAAGGAGAAATATTTGAAAAAGTTGCTTACACGGGGATCATCGCAATTACAAAGAATAGTTTTGTCCTTAAAATGCTCTTCGTAATGTCTCAATTCTTTCTCGATGTCAGTAAGTTGAGTGTAAAATTCGTCATTTTTATTACGTTTTGCTGTATGTAAATTTTTGTTGAATTTTGTTGCCATTACTTTATTGGTTTCCTATTTTAAAAGTATACTCCTTTCTATATTCGATAATATAATCATTAAACTTCGGTTGTCAAGTTTTATTTTTTCACTGACAAAAACATTAGGACCACGATGCTGTAATTTTGTCCCGTAATTTATCCAATTTTCGTTTGACCCACACACTGCTCTTGCCAAACTCTTTCCCTATTACTTCATAAGTCTGACCTTCCATAACACTTCTACAGATAGATAATTCGGTTCTATCCATATAGGATTGTAGCTTCTGTATTATAAGAGCTGTTTCCAATTCTTTTTCATAATTGTCAGGGGCTGTGATATCTTCTAATGCACAGTCCTCTGGAATATATTCTACACGTTCAACGAATTTTTTATAAGCCACTTTAGCTCTAACTGCAGCATCTGCCAAATACTTTACAAGAAGTGTACATTTCTCCCAATCAGAGCCTTCTATTCTGCTGTCTACTTTACCACAGAGTAAAACTTTGTCGGTAGATATGTTATATTTATGAAAAATATATTTTAACTTGATAACATGTGTATGTGATTTCTTTATGTATGCCGGTACTTTTACTGATGCCATATTGTTTCTTGCAAATTCATTAAGTGCGTCTGTTATTCTGTATATAGCATAGATTTTAAATTTATCACTACGTTTGATATCCCAGTCACGATATGCTCTACCAAGTCCTATCAATGCTTCTATAAATAGATCGACCTTTTGTAGCCCTGTTGCTACAGCATAATTATATGCTATACCATTTATTAAACCAGAATACTTGCAGTATAATGCTTCCGCTTCTTCTGGTGTATCTGCTAAGAAATTGGCAGGCATTTCTTCTTGTTGTATTACTACTGTTTGTCTTATTATGTCAAATTTAAAACCATTAACATTTTTATATCTACCTGTAGTGTTGTCTTCTTCTTTCCATTTTACTTCTTTATCTCTGAATGGTGTCATTATTTTTTTCCTGTGAACTTTTCTATGTTTAATATTAGAGAGCCGGATGCTTCATCATGGCTGGTGGATAAGACATGAAACAATTCGTCATTGTGTTTTGTTGGAGATATCTGACAATTATCTATTCTGTGAGTTGTACCCAAGCCTATTCTAATTAACATAAAATTTTTGTCATCATATTGATCTATTACTTTTTTCAAATCCCCAACTATTACTCTCTTATTCATAGATGCCTCCCCTTCTTAATGCTATCCAGATACCAAACATTTCTTCGTTATACTATTTCCTCTCATAATCAAAACTTATTTCTTCTTTTTGAAACTTCTTGGTAGAACAAGCAGTATTGGAAATGTACTCTCGTCCTTTTTCTGTTAAAATTCTTCCTTGACCGCTTATCAGTATAAATCCTTTTCTAATAAGAAACGGTTCTGCATACTCCTTAGTAGTCTTCTTATCTTCTTCAGTAATTATTGCTAAGTTATCTAAGCTGACTGGAATATCTGAATCAAAAAGTGTTTTTAGAATTTTAAGTTCAGGCACAGTAAGGCCTTCTTCATCAATACCCATGTCGTTAAATACACCATTAATTAAATGCGGTGTAGCCCATCTTGAACCAATAGATACTACTTTATCACGTATACGTTCAGTATAACCAACTACAGTTCTTGGAATACCTCTGCCTCTTTTTGCAATATTTTGTGCCCCTGTTTGTGACATCTTTACATCAAGATTAGAAGCACACATTTTTACTATCTCTACCATTTCACCAAATTGGTATGGCTCAAAAATAAACACCATTTTAAAACGATCTAAGAACGGTTTAGATAAGTTGCCCGCTTTGGTTGTTGCCCCCACCAATGTAAAGAATGGAATCCAGTAATATTTATTTGGTTTTCCAGTTTCTATTACAAACCTCTCCATTGCTAGCCCAAGCAACTCTTGCCCTTTTAGCGGTAAGTTATGTATTTCATCTAAGAATAATATTGTAGGCTTTATTTGACCAGTTCTATTGCCCCTTCTATCATAATTACTATGATCTAATTTTTCCAAAATTTTTACAACATTTTTGTAGTCCTTTAAATCATTTGGTATTACAGATAAAAACGGTAGCTTAAATTTAGTAGCTAAATGTCTGGCCATACTAGTCTTTCCGCATCCAGGGGCACCTGTAAATAACATATGTGGTATAGACTTATTACGTTCCACAGCAGATTTTGCTGCGATTGAAATTTGTTTTTTAGTTTTTTCATGCCCAATAATTTTCATATCTGTGTTTATGCCCAGTGTAAGTTTTCATGATCGTACAGGTTTGTTGTATCATTATCGTCTTCTTCAGTTGCCCCTATTAGTTCAGGAAGGATACAGTCAAAGTCACCTTTATTTATTTGATCAATCTTTTCTCTCATAAGCTCCAAAGAAGATTTGCTTGGTTTCTTAGACCCTGCTGTACGATTAAAGACAGTAGGCACAATCTCCTTTTTTGTTGATCTATATGTAGAAGAACTACTACGGTTATTGGCAAAGTTACCTACTCCACTGTATTGTACATGAGTGGTTTTGTCTTGTTGTGCCTGTTGTTTTATTACTGTGTCGCCACCACGATCCTCTGGGATATTTGTATATCTTGATACATTGATAAGATCCCCTTCTTTATTTTGTCCAAGATTGTCTTCCAGAAGATTTTCATATACCTTGCCCAGCATTACTAATGCTGTTTTTTGATCATTCGCATTCATAGTCAGATAGGTCATATCTTTATGATCTTTATGCAGTATTTCTATGGTCATAATATTGTAATATTTTAGATTTACAATATTGGTGACGTCTTTTTTTCCATGCAATAAAACAAATGTTATCCCATCTCTTACTTTTATGCCTTGGAACATTCCAGATATGACTTCGTATTTACGTTCTTTATTAAGAACCATTTCGACATATACATATTCTATATCGGTACTTACAGATTGTGCCATAACTCTTTCTCCTTCTAACAATTGTATTTATCCCGTTTCAAGTAATTGAGACTTTCTTCCTCCAACAGTTATTGTAAAGTGGTCTCTAAACCAATGCTTTCTAATATATCTGAACATTAAAGTATTAGCTAAATTTAAACTGGGAATATTATCTTCTCTAATTGTCATGCATATATATTCAGTTTCACACGCCTCAATTGCTAAATTTGTTAACTTAGTAGCTACTTTCTTTCTCTGAAACTCAGGAATAACACAAATATGCTGAATTTTAGAAAGTGTTTGCCCCATTTTGAAAATAGATGCACAGCCTATTACTTGTGAACCCATTAGTTCAACAAAGTAATAGGCTGGTGATGTATATATCATACTAGCTGTATATCTCGTATTCCATAAATTATACTTATTTATCAACTCTGCAATTTGTGCAGCCATTTCAACAGTTGATAATGAAACATAAAATTCTGCCATGGTACACCTAGCCGAACATTTTTTTAAATACTCCTTTAAGTGCCGCTGCTTCGGTTTCATCAGAGTTTTCTATCATCTCTGTGAATAAGGCGGTTTTTGCTAACAACTCGTCTCTAACTTTGGTTGTTCCGACAGCTTTAACCTCTACTTCTTTGGCCTGAACAGGATCTTCAGATTTTCTAACGAGGAGATCCTTAAATGCTTTTACATAAGTATCGAACGATGTCTTTTCCAACCCTGGACCGGTATTTACTTCTATTATATATGGAGTATTGTCAACATCGATACAACAATCAACCGCTCCAAAATCCAGCTTCAGGGCTTTCAATGCCTTTATTGCTTCTCGTTCAAGTGTCTTGTCTATGGTTTTCACATGAGAAAATTTCCAGCCCAGTTTATTGGAACGGATAATCATATCGGCACCATCCGCTACTTTCTTTTTAGCCATGCGCTCTATTATGAGCTTTGCAGTAGCTTCATCGAACGGGTTATTGTTCTTCTCAGCAAGCTTCTTTTGAGACTCAAGCTCCTGTGCTATATAAGACATCATGTATTCTTCTTTTGACTTCTTGGACTTTTTCACGGCATATATAATCTTACCATCAAATATATGCAGACGGTACTCGTGTTTAATCTCAATCATATTCTGGAAGTATTTGGCACCATCGTCTAACGCTGCTCTGATGTGTGTCATAGTAGGACAAATCCAGAATCCTTTACCGCCTTGGTGATATTTTGTACGACCTATTAATGGAAATTTTACACCGTTTTTCTTATCTTTGATATCTACAATTGCTTTAGCTGCATCTATAAATCCTGCTACACTAACTTTTTTAGCGTGCATAAGTTTAAGTGCTTCAAGTTTGTCCCTATTTGCAAGTATTTGGACCGGACTATTTAAGATTTTTACTTTACCAAAAGGAATAGCTTTGTCTATCTTGGTCCCCCAGCCAATAATGAGATCATATTTTGAAAAATCTGGTTTATCTTTTCCATGATCAGCCTTAATTGCTTCTGCCAATTTACTCCCTGTTATGTCTGTAGCTCCACTATACCAAACATAAGCATTCTTTGCTTTTTTGTCAAACATTTTTTTAAAATTCTCCCTGATTTTTGTTAATTTATTTTTTATCATATTTACCATTGTATTGATAATATAGTTAAAAATCTACAATAAATTTTTTGCCTTCTATCCAATTTTTCTGGATAGATTTGTCGAATCTGTTATATTCCTTATGATTTATTTTTAGCATTTCCGCAAGACCATCTATATACTTTGCATATGTATTATATGTAGACAACCCTTTCATTCTTTTATGCCAATTCTTGATGAATTGTATACTGATTTTGCTTGCGTTTGATTTATGTAGAGCTTCAGCCATATATTTTGAATCAGCTATACATCCCATATCTATAGCCAACGGGATATCTTTCCACCCTTTAAAATTCGGATGCCAAAGGTTAACCCCCTTCAATTTGTTTGGAAACATATAGTTTATATCGAATTTACTATCTGTTACCAGTCTGAATACTTCGTCAATTATTGCTTTTACTGTACCAAGTACACAGGTAGCAAGCGTTGGGTGCATTAACCACATCCCACTCAATGTTCTGTGTTCAAGTCTGCCGTCACAAGACCTCCACTCACCATAATAACCATATTTTCCCATTGTACATTTTGTTCTACGGGCAGCCCCATAAAAAGCCCCATCAATTTTAATCATTGGTACTGCCAAAAGTTCATCAATAATTTTATTTAATACACTGAAAAAGGCCATACGGTCATTATTGCCCATATTAGCTATTTGTATAGGATTACCTATATGTATATGCCCTCCTATAGGGTAATCACGAGACTGGTCTTTGTGATAACAACCAGCTACCCAATTATATTGTCTTATTGGGTCAGTAAGATCCTTGTTGTGCAAGATCTCAGATATATTTTTTACCAACCCCTCTGGTTTGATTGCTGGTTTTGGCCTGACTTCTGCCATTGCCCCATCACAGCCAAGTAGACTATGATAACTTAGTACATTATTAGCTCTGATAACACTACCATCTTTATCAAACAACAGAAATTCTGGGTCAGCTCCTATAACTGTATCATTAATATCATTAGCAACCCAAATGTTATTTTTTCTTAATGATTCATTTCCTGCTATTTTATTAAAGGTTGAAGTAGTAACAAATCCAACATGTACTATCTCCTCTGGGGTCATTCCTCCATCTTTGCACCTTCTTATATCTTCGGCAAAGGCTTTGAATACAGTCAATAATTTAGAACTGTTAATACGAGTTTCTGTACTATCAGTATCAGAATATAATTCCAGTTTTATAGCCGGATCTATTTTTATTGTTGAGTCAAGATACTCTCGCGAAACTTTTGGCAATCGTATCAAATTATGTTCTTGTCGATCTTCTTTTTTATTACCGTCCATTTTAGTGGACGGTACCAAGATCAATTTGGATCTTGCCATCATACCTCCGCGGTCTATTAAGGACGCTGTTCTTTACCAACACCTACTGACGCTGTTATTTTCTCCAAGATTGGAGCTTTCTTAAGATCTCCAGGTTTGAAAACATTCTTTATTAATTCCGAATTCAATTCTTGATCTCCGGTAAGTTCAATATCAACTGCTTTGTCGATAGTTACATCATCCACCTGGTAATCACCAGCTATCCTATCAAATATGTTCACTACGTGTTTCATAATTCGGATATTCTTTTCTGCAGTTTTACGCTTATTGTTGACACGCAATAGCATCTTTTTGGTATCAATATCCGTTGTTTCAGAATTTTCATTCTCTTTTAAATGGGCTATGTACCCATTAAACCACCCCTTTTTATAGAAATATCTTTTTATTCTGTTCGCTAATGAATATAAAGGTAGTTTTCTGAGGTCCTCTTCCTTATCAATATCCAGGGCAAGTCTAACTTCATTTATAGTACTGAAATTACTTTCGTCTCTCAGAGCTATACCAGCTTTTTCTAATACTTCTGGATATGTTTCCAACGCCACTTCGGTTTTCTCTGCACCTATAACTTTTGTAGGGGCAGTATCAATATCAGCAGAAGGAGGGGTCAACGTTTCTATTTTTGCATGTGAAGTAATAAGATTGTCAATATCTTTCTCGGTGTTATTTAACCCAAATTTCGTGTCCTCTGTACCTTCTCTTTCTTTTTTTCCTTCCACCAATACCTTTTCAGTTTTTGCATCAGTTACTTCTCCGCTTTTGGAATCAATTTCTACACTGTTGTATTCTCTTGACTTTGCTATATCTCTAACATCTTCATAGGTATTAGCTTTTTTGCTCCAGGCCATACCAAGCCTGATGTTCTTATCAGTATCTGAGTCTGAATTTGTAGGGGTATTTAAATAACCACTAACAGATTTTCTTTGGGGTGCAATATTTGACGCATGTCTTTTATAGCCTGTTGCAGCCGGAGTGTATATAGTTGAAGTGTTTGTTGACGTACCTTTAGCATCCCAAATCTTGTCAATTCTTGGAATCTTTTCACTGATATACAAGTCTTCTACAGTAGTTTTGTCGTCTACTTCTTTACGTATGTCAAATATATACAGAGTATCATCTGTCAAAGATTTTAATTCCACATCACTCTTTTTCAATGGAGGGAACTTTACACTACTGGTTTGATACAAATGGGCTTGCTTGTTGTATTTAAAAACAACATGTTTCAAGAAATCCTTGTCACTTGCTATCAACATTAGTTTAAGAGGTTTTATCAATAAAGATTCCATCGGTCTTGCATCACGAAAACCTATCATTTGATATGGGTTATTACCAGAGAATGATAAACATGCATAAGATCCGTGCAACCTTTTACATACTTCTTGAATTACTTTTGGAGAGAAAGGCTCTTCTCCGTTCTTTGTAAAGAAATGTAATAGACGAAAAATGGCTTCACTATCAACTGTACCGTCTCTTTTACTATTCAACAGTTCAAAAATTCGATCATGGTTTGTTAACGTGCCGTTATGGACTCCAACTATATCCCCTACCTTTATTGGATGGTTATTTACATTATCTTCTGAGTTTCCGACAGAACTTTTTCTACAATGTCCTAATATCATTCTGGCCGGAGAGACTTTTTTTCTCCATATGTTTAAATATCCATCAAAATCTTTTTCGGTGCCGCCAAATCGTGACACAAAATCTGCTGATGGGATACCCATTTTTAGCCCCATGTAATCCAGGTTTGCAAATAGTGTAGCAATACCTGTAGCATCTCTGCCTCTCGGTTGTGTAAGTTGTAACAACTCTGAAGCTAGAAAAATCATAGACTCCTGTCTAGTCTTTTCTGCTTTTTTATCAGCCATTTCACCGAAGGCCAGCATTCCAAGAATTCCACACATTGTTTTAGTACCCCCTAAAATTTGTTTTCTGTTTTTATTAAGCCCATGATCCAGATATAGTATATGTACTACTGCTATTACCTGACGTTGACATAGAATATCTCACAACCTTTTCATCTGCATATACACACAAATCTTCCTCTACATGTGTATTTTCATCGTTTTTTACTTTTTTTACCTTATCTGTAACAGCCTTTTCCATTTTACACTTAGATTTTAGTTTAATGCGTTGTATCATATATTTTAACACATCATTACTAACTCTTGATTCAGTTGCTATATTTGTTCCATCAGTATAGAGAAGATTCTCTTTATGATTTGATAAAACAGAACATAATACATCAATAAGTATAGAACCTTTGTTCTTTTTATTGTTGTACATAAGTCCACAATATACTCCCATACCGTCTACTTTACGATGATCAAAGATCGGTATGCAGTAATTAATGTCTATAAAACTTACAAAAGAAACAAATACATCATCTGCATCTCTTATATGTCCAGATAGCCCATTTCCATAATGATAGAAAAATGTGGAATGGTTATACCTTGAACAGAGATCTGGTATGCTAGCAAAGAAATCAATGGCATTAGAAGCATCAAATAGAGCAAAAGTAATAGCAGCGTTGTCTTTAACAAAATCTCTAATTTTCTTGAGATTCTTAACATTAAACTTGTCTATTGTTTTCACTTTATGCCCCACAATAAGATTCTTTTGTGGCAATTCGTATATATTTTTGCTGTTTATCTTTATGCAGGTTCCTGGGGTTACACCGGTTCTTGGAGAAAACGGAAATAATACTGGAACCGATCTACTTTCAAAGCGTTCTGTATTAAATAAAGTGTTTTTATTGACCACTCCAGGAGATCCGGAGGGGACATGTCTGTTAGGATCAAAAGATACAGTTACAGGAATAATGTCATTCAGCGTTTTTATATCAAATGTTTGTTTCAATGTATTAAATGAATACAGGTGTGAAATTTCCACAATTATAATATCCTCCCGGTAATATGGTTTGCTATTTCCAGATCAAATCGCTGATATTTGTTTCTGTATAAATCAAGCCCTATCCCTTCATGTGGGTTTAATGGAATTTCTGTATAGCTTCCTAAATCATACTCAGATACAGCATTGGTGATGAAATCAGCTTCACTGGCAAACATTATTACACCCTTTTTTTCAAAATGATAAATTGTACATGGACTTTTGGCCCTGAATAGCCATAAAATATGCGGTTGGTAACTATGTACCATAGCACACGCATAGCCCCCTGATATGTTGCTACATGCATTTTGTATACCTTTTGGTATAGAGCTTGTGGCGGTTGAAAAGTGATCTACCAAAGCAAAGATAATTTCACTGTCTACCTGAGCATTTCTATTAAATGCATCTTTATACTTTTCGAATTGTATATCATCATTAGAAATTATGCCGTTATGAACCCCTACTACGTTTTTATATCTGATCGGATGATTGTTATCATTGTTTTGTTCTGTTCCTTTTGTTTTCTGTCTACAATGACCAAGTACTGATAATAAATGATCAGCGTGGTCTCCTCTAAATTTTACATATTTTTTCAAGGACTCTTTGTAGAATTTGGTTTTCACAAACTCTGTTGCATCCAATTTATCTTTGACAATTGTCATTTTTCTGCCTGTTGTATAGCATACTCCAGATGCTGTTCTACCTCTCTGCATACCATTCAGCATTAATTGAGTAATTAGTTTATACACCAGTTCTTCATGCTTGATTGTATGATCTTTTTGAAAAGCTATACCGTGAATTGAGCACATATATCTATTTCCTCCATGATTATTATATAAATACTGGGGCACCGATTGGGTTGGACCACATTAATTCACCATCATTACGTTTGGTTTCCACAAACTTTGCTATTACATCATTTAGGTTTGGATCAGCATTGTCTATATTTGGGTCTTGTTTGTTTATAATAAGCCCGTTAACTGTTTCTACCCACTCTGCAATATTTTTACATTCAGAGATATGTCTCAAATCTATAATTTCTCTGATTAAGTTTTCAAGATGTCCTTCTTCATTTATAAGAACCTTTAAGTCTCCTTCAATTTCTTCCCATGATTGACCTTCACACCTTCTTAATGCTATTGGTTTTTCAGCTAACTTTTCCAATACCTCATAAGCTGGGCCGATTTGTATCAAAATATGTTTCAATTGGCGTACTAATTCTAAGGCCTCACTGGTAAGAAGATCATAATGGGGCGGAAGATTTCTTGTATCACCAAAGCGGTCTCCGTCTTGATAGCCTTTCATATTGTTCAATAAGCATCCTTTTACTTTTTGTGCGTGGTCTAACCAGTCCTTATTTCCTATTTCTACTACACCATAACGACTTATTTCTACCGCTTTAATCAAAAGTGCATAATACATACAGGCTATTGCAGCAATGGCACTGTGGCTTAGAATACTATCACAAGCCCTGAATTCCACATGAAACCTTTTGACAGAACCGCTATCGCTGAAAGCGACCTGATTATAATTGATCCAACCATATTTATTACCACCAGCATTGCTTGCTACTTGATCCTTTACTTCTATCATTGGGTTGAGAATAGCACTGATTGGTAATACACTAACACGAAACTTTTCCCATCTAGTTAAATGGTTTGGTTCATCCAGCCCCATCATCATCCAGGTCATAGCATTTTGATACCTACGTACTAATTGATGCAGATTTGCGAGTATTACCTCTGGCATATCCTTTTCCAATTCACTTACTTTTACTGGAATGCTGGATTTCTCAGAATTCGGGATAAGTTTTCCATAATAACTGGCTAATAAATGCATATGGATACTACATCTTTCGTTTAAATATCCACCACGAGTTACTGCATTTTCATTGATGTTTTTCGCCATTTTATAAAATTCCCAGTAATCAATCCTTCTTCCAACAGTGATTATCTCAGCCCCTTTCTCGCCGAGCAGAGATCCATCAGTAGTAATACTATGTACTCCGGTATCACCTATCAATCCATAAGTATTATTTGGACGTAGCTCTCTATGTAATTGTTTTCTAATATTACTCGGATTTTTGTCTGGGTCGTATAGATATTGGCAGTGGTCGCAATTTCTTTTATAGTCTTTACAGATAAAACAATAGCTTATGAAATTGGGACAGAAGATACCAGGACATTTAACTTTAAAGTGATCACATGTGGCACATTGCTCTTCTTCGCACGTACCAGTGACGTTTTGACAAAGATCTATATTTTTCGTGTTTGAAAAACATTCTTCAGTATTAATACATTTTTGCCAACACTCATTTTCTAATGAAAGATTTATACATGGACATGTATCACTATCTCCTTTACATGTACCATTCTCTTTATTAGGTAAATTGAATTCAAACTCCATACCTACCTTAAGAATTTTTTTGAGGCTATTCTTCCAATACTGAACCTCTTGAGATGATAAAGGAGCTCTAGAAGGTAGATGAAAAAAAGTCCAGTTTCTCTGATTGTTCTTCATTTATATAATTTCTCCAATTTTCTTCAATATTATTATTGAATTTTATTTTTTCTGTTAACACTCTAAACAATGGTTCTAAGTATTGCACCCTCTCATCATACCCTACCATTTGCTTTACGTCTGTAATAATTGTATCCAATTGTTCTCTTGCTGGAGCATCATCAGGATTACAGATATACTGATAGAGTGACTTTATTTCAGGTAAGTTTGGATACAGATGGTTCATATCATCTAATGTTTTCATTTCAGTTAGATTCATAAAACGATCTGTACATATATGAAGCCTGCTAACTATATCCTCAACAACAGTAATTCCCAGAGCTATGAGACCTTCTGTTAATATAGGGTGTCGTAACATATAACCACCAGGTAATCTATATTCTAATGTGCGATTATCTAGCACATATCCTCCTGGCTTACCATATTTTACATATGGTAATGTTCTTCTTAAAGCATCTTCTTCACCTTCTGCAATAATTGATGGTACCCCGACATAATAGTCAAGTACCATTACCATTAGGCGTGCTATTACGCTAAGATTATAGTTCCTGCCTAATAACCTTGTTGGCAACCCATAATGTAAGTGAAATCCAGCAGTTATACCACTTTTATAGTGCGAAGCTGCTATTAAGACTATGCGAGGTCCTTCTGGTCTTTTATTAAGAATAGCCCTTCCTTGTAAAAGTAGTTTATGTATATTTATTGCCAGTTCTTTTACATCTATGCTAGGCATAGGTCTTATTTCCATCAACAGCCCATCACTCCCAACAGCCCCATATTTCTCAAAGAATCTGTTGGCACCAACTATATTGGTTGTGTTTCTATCTACCAAATATAGTTCTGGATCACAGCCTAATGTTATGCCCTTTACCCTGTGTATCTCTTTAAATTCGGTGGTTGTTAGATAAAGTCTGTTATATATCTTTTCTGTGACAAAAGCTACAGATGGATTTATCAACACATCTTCTCTATATGCCTCTACTATTTGTAGTGTCATGAGCCCATCTTTATGGTCTTTGAGTGTGACAAATTCATATAGCGTTAATTTATATTTTTCTCTACAAACAGCAGGTATTCTTATTACTCTGTTTTCATAAGAAAAGTTTGTTGCTGCTTCTTTGTTCATCGTTTTTGATATTTCAATAGGTAGTTCCATTTTATTCCATTTGTTATTTCAGTGTCCTACACTCCTTTGGTTTTAAAATTCTTCCTTTTTTGTCTCTTTTTAGTAGTTGAAATCTAAGTTTATGCGGTTTCTCACTAATAAGGTTCTACAGTTACTCCCAGTCTTGTGTAAGCTCTATATCTACAATCCCCAGTTCTACTATAAAATTGATTAGCAAGAACACCAATATCTGCATCCACATAGTCATATACTACAGCTTCTTCTTTACCAGGATGTGTGCGTTGTAATCGTCCTATTATTTGTTCTGCTTTTGTTTCAGCTCTGAACGGCATTGCAATAAAGCCACGATTTATAAATGGTACGTCAAACCCTTCTCCAAGTAATTGAGAGGTAGTAACTAATACTGTGATTTCTTTTTTGTTGAAACGATCAACCTGTTCTTGTACATATTTTTTACTATATTTACCGGTGGCTATTCCTGTCTGTTCCCATCCAACAGAAATCAAATTATAAAGTATTTCACAATGTTCTCTGCGATCACTGACAACTATACAGAAATTATTGCTGACAGCTTCTTCTAGTATATCTGATACTATAATACGGTTTCTTTTTAAATTATTAACAATATAATCTTTAAGTATCATCTGAATTTTATTAGTATCTATTCTTTTAGAATGTATTGTTTTATATCTAACTACTGGCAAAATAATACCTCCAGATTCAATTACTTTTTCAATCGGAATACGAGATACCAATGGCCCAATAGTCTGGAACATAATATTTTCTAATTTATCACGTCTATATGGGGTTGCAGTTAGTCCATATAGGTAGTATGGGTTTAATTGTGATATGACTTCTGAAAAGGTTGTAGCCGGACAATGGTGTACCTCGTCTTGTATAACTAGTCCAAATTTATCCTGTATTGATGCTAATTTTTTTGGGGCTCTTATTAATGTTTGTACCATTCCAATGGTAAGCACATCGCCTAGATCCCATTTACCTTCCTCTATTGTTCCTACATTCAAGGAAGGTAAAAATTTATTAGCCATAGCTTTTGTTTGAGAGGCTAATGGGCCTGTATGTGTTATCCATAATGCTGGTTGTCCCAGCAATGGTATAAGACTTAGCCCCATTACTGTTTTACCACTACCAGCAGGAGCTACTAACATTCCTTCATTTTCAGACATTAATTTTACCACGGCTTCTATTTGATATGGTCTGTATACTATTTCTGATGAGTCAACATTAATGTATGGGAATATTGTCCTTTCATCTTTAATCGTATATTCAATACTCATTTCTTTCAACAGATTAATCAATCTTCTACGATACCCACGAGGTATGAGTAAATTATTATGTAAATCTATACTAAAATTGATAATGTATTGATCAATACCATAAGTAGAATAACCTAATTTCTGTGCTTCTAAAAATTTAGGGTTTGGTGTCTTAAGCTCCTGTATAAGAACTTCATTCAGTTTGAGTGGTGAGTTCCTTAGTTGTATCTTGTTCCTTATTACTATTTCCAATAGTTCCTACTTGTCCTTTAATAGGACAATCTGTAATTTCATGTTTACCATATATTATCTCATTAATCTCTTTAAGAAAAGCAGCATTACCATTAGTAAAAAATGTTGGATATGGTTTAGCAACATATCGCTGTTCCTTCCTCTTCTTTTTTTTCTTTTGTTTTGGTATCTTTGATGAACCAGGTTTATAGATATCAAAATGTTCTGGAGAGTTGTACCCTTTTACTTGTCGTCTAAAAGCTGTTATACACCCTATTATATTTTCACATTGTTTATTTATATTATATTTACCACACAGATTTGCACTACAAAAAGCATTTCTGAATAAGTATTCTAAGTATTCAATGTCATTATTTTCAGTGTATAAGCGTATATACCCGTTTTTATCTGATAATTTTCTGATTCTTAGTAAGTTTTTAAACACAACCTTTATAAATTTTTTCGGTTGCATTAGATATAATTCAGAATAACACAGATCGGGAGAGGTACCAAGAGGACACAGCCCACATTTTTCACAACATATGTTTATGAATTCTGCTTTGGTATATTTATACCTTTTTCTATGAGATTTAGATTTGCCCATTTGCTTTACCGTAAGCTTCTTTTATAGACCGCCCATCAGTCATCTTCCAGAAAGTCCACCCAGATCTTCTAACTCCACTGGAGGCTTCTGCAGCCGCTGATAGAGAGTCATACTTTACTGTACCAATGTAATATCCATCATGTTTTACTGATAAGACATGAGTGCCCCCACGTGTTGATTGCCCTAATAAACTTATACCTATTGGTACTCCATTTTTATTAGCATAATTTCCAGTCTTATCATACTCTGCTTGTTGTCTTGAATCTTTTACTATAGCACTGTTAACAGCATTGAAAGCACTTGTTAGTTCTGTTAATCTTTCATCTAACAAATTCATCCTTTGTTCAACAGTCATAGGCTTCGCTATAACACCATTACCTATGTATGCTTTTCCTAATCTGATTTTTTGTCCCATATTTACTTTCCTATATATCTATTTTGGGTTAGTTCTTAACTCTGCCAGCTCCCATATGTAATCGTATAGATGGAGTCCTTTACTGGCAGCTACAATTTCTCCATCTTCCACACCTATCTCTTGTGCCATATACTCTTTTAACATCTGTATACCGCCTAGATTAGCCGGAAAGCCTCCCCACAGATCCCACGATCTGAAATAAACCATAAAATGAAGCTTTCCATAGCGGATTCGGGTATCAATTTCCCTCAAACATGGGGGGTCTTTTAGATATATAGCCTTTGGCTCTCCTACTGTCATGCATGCCTGGTTTGTACCATGACCATCTTCTTTATACATACGAATTACTTCAGCTATCTGTGGCTCAAGATACTGACCATAAGTGTAGTCCTCACCAGGTTGTTTCTCAGATGTCATAAGATAAGGCAGATATTCTTCTAAATACCCATCGGCTACAGGGTTTGGAATCCCCAACCCTGGTGGTATGTCTGGAAGAAGCGGACGTGTCCCTGGATGTTTTATATGAACGGTTATATAATCAAACTCAAGTCTTTTCTGTCCTTTAAAACTACCTCTATCTATTATATATTTATGTGCCTTTGCCAGGTTTATAATGCTATGAACACATTGAAACCAAGCATCAGGTAGATCTCTTGCTTCTATTGATACTATGTTTAACATATCATGTCCTTTTATTTCCTATATACTATAAAAAAGTAAGTGAAACTAATGACAACCATCATGAATACACATGTAACAACAGAATCAGCAATTAACTGGTTTTCAGAAATAACTTCTGGTAACCCAGAAAAATGTCCCATCAAGTATTGTTGATAGTTTTTTATTACACTTGGTAGATTGGCTATTAACCCCATCGCTATAATTCCGTAACATAAATGGTATCTCCATCCCTTTTCTTTAATCATAAGAATAGTATTAGCCATGATCATAGGGATGTATATTGCTGTTAATATAAAAACAACTACTTGGTGAAATTGATAATCCATATTATTAACCTCTCTCTCTTTAATAATTACAAAATATTCTCTGTTTCTACATTAACTACTTCAAATCCTCTTGACTTATCTTCTTCTATAGCCGCTTGGCAATACCACCAATCCCAGCGCTTCCCAGTTTTAGGATTTTTTCCACTATAAACATGTTGGACCTTTCCTATATGGTGAGTACAATTACCTTCACATTTTGTTGGTGTATTTAACATATTCTATCCTCTATTATTTGTAAGGGACTTTAGGCAATGCCAAGCTTATTTCATCCCTAGGCTTTAAATGATAATGTTACGCAGGAAGAGGGGGTAATTTATCAGAGGATTTTTGTTCTCCCTCGTAGGGTTTATTCCCCAAATCAAACTTTGTTACAACGAACTTATGTTGCTCCCCCTGGTCTGTTGTCCAGGATCTGTAATAACACCAGGCCATTAGTTGTCTATTTACCTTGATGTGATTGCGGACTGTGTTAATAGGTCCTGCAGGTTCAACCATTAATGGAACGTCTTGTGGTATCGTTGTCCATTGCCCATTAGCATCACGAGCTGTCATTTTGGTGCGTAAGGTTAGAAAAGCAAAGCCATCACTAAATACTGGATCTTCTATTATTTCACCTTGAACAAGGGCAAAGTTTGTTTCTACCCCTTTCCATTTCTTTTTTCCATCTGCCATAATTTTTTATTCTCCTGTTAATTTATTTAATTATTTTTAAGGTACTGAAGGGGAGTATTATACAATGTCCATCTTTACCAAGGCCATCACAGCTTCCACCACCAACGTTTTTATCTACCTCTACAAAAGCATTACCGTCTGTGCATTTATGAAATAATTTACACTCAAAACCATCTAATTTTTTGTTCTTAAACATGAACCTCGAAATTTTATACTTGGTTGACAGAAGTAACATGTTAGACATAAAGTTTGATGGTGTAACCCACAATCCGTGTCTGAATGAAACGTTACCATCAAGATCAGCCCATCCTTTATTACGTAATGGACTTTGTAACCCGATTAATGTTTCATCAGCTTCTTTGAATCCCCAAACAGTGAGTAATACATTTCTTGGCCCAAATCCATTTTCTTTACCCTGTTTTGTAATAATGCACTTATCACCAACAACAATTTTTCTATCCCCTATGTCCAACTGTTTTCGCATTACCATGTTCTCCTGTACCAAAAGTTTGTTTCGTGCCAATAACTCTTTTATTTGCCCCTTTATTAAATACTTCACGTATTAGAGAGATACAACATTCTTTATACTTATCAGTATTAAAGTTTTTAAGTGCTTTACACAGTTTAAGATCCTCCAACTTAGTTTCTGTGGTGATAATTTTTTCTGCCATAATCCATTTGAACATCTCACTAGGGACATCTACTGCTGGTTCATTTATAGCTTTGATTAAGGCTATACACTCAAGTTTAGATCTACTTGCAAAGTAGATGCGGTTTTGTTTACGAACAATTAGGCTGATGATGTTACTCATCCCCTTTTTCTCAGCTTGTTTATAATATTTTATTAGATCAGTAATTCCTAACGCTGCTGCCTTCTGCTTTACCAAGTCAATAATTATTGTAGTAATGCCTCTGTTGAACTTCTCTTTTACAAGACTTTCTACATCTCCAGTACAAATAGACTTTATTACAACTTCATGTAACGATTCACCTCCATGTTTTTGTTCAAACACAGATTGTGCTGCTTTTTCAAGGAATACACCTATACCAACTTTTGACTTCAGATGTTCTCCTATGTCAGAGTTTTCTACTATACGCATTATGTTGTAAGTAAGTGCAATTATAGGCCCAGTTTGAGCTTTTACACCGGTGTTTTTCTCAACTATAAGAGTATGTTCTTCATTTGTCAAATCAGCAAACGTTTTGATTTTATAATCATCCAAAGTATAACATCTTATATGTGGAGCCCCTTTACGTTCATTAAGACGTGTTATTTCTTTATAGCATGTTTTGTTTGGGTTTGTCCACTCTTTATTTAGTGCCAGTTTTGCTTCTTTTGTATGAAATGAAGCTATAAATAAAGTATCCCCATCGAAATCTAAATTTTGGGATACTAAACTATTGTCACTAGCTCTGATAGTGTATTTACACATAATGTCATCTGTTATTCGTATCTTCTGCAGTCTGACTGACATAAAACCAAGACAAGGGAATCTTTCAACAAGAACAATATCTCCATTTTTAACATCTAATTGTTTTGCCATAGTTCTATGCATTTCAATAGTATTCTTTGGCAAAGTAGTACTTAATGTAGCTACCCCTTTAACAGAAAATGGGTATCGTATTGACATACCACAGAGCGATATCTGTCCACGTTTTGTACCTATAATCTCAGATAGTCTTTTAAAGAAATTTTGTAAATGGATATAATATAATTTTCTTGTTAAAAGGTTAAGTGGATCTTGGGATAGTCTAACTGACATTGTTATTACATTATTTACTATAGTACCAATGTCGTTGAGCCCATACTTACCTGAATCATGTTTCCAACATTTTCTCATTATCCCGCTTGGAATATATATTGCATCAATTAGATAATTAGTAACAGATTCTTCTAACAATTGAGGATCCATTATTTTTGGAAAGCCTTCGTAAAGGACCTCATCATTCTTATCTACAAGTGTTTGGTATTGAACAGGTAATCTGAATATAAATCCATCCGGCATAAAAAACTCATCTACGACAGTATCACCAATATATTGACCATATACAATTGTGCTGCTAGTCTGATCTAATGGTCTGGTATTTGTTACATCTCTTACCATTTTATTTTTTGGTAAAATACCAATCTTTGAACTAATCATATTAAATAGTTCTTTTAGGTTTTCGGACCCCTGGGCATAGCTCATAATCTCATCTATAACTGGGTTATTATCTCCAAGTCTTGTTTTCAATGCCATGAGTTCTATGTGCGAGAACTTTAACCCAGATTTTCTGATTTCTTTACTATCGTGAGCAGTAGTAGCTCCGTTGTCCCAGATTTGATTCTCTGGAGTATTAATACACCCCCAGAATACACGTCCACAGATACCATGTAGTTTTCCATATGGAGTATTACAAATCCAAGTTCCATCCTTGTTAAAACCATGTTCACTCAGCATTGTTTTTATTGCCTCTATTGGTATAATCCAATCATCTTGTAGAATAATAGGGGATTTAGGCATACTCCAATCTTCAGGTTCTATTACGCAAGTCATCAATGCTTCTATTATTTGTCCATAATTCTTTCTTTTACCAATAGTTTTTGCTCCAACTATTAGATCTATTTTACGTTCTTTGTTTGTACGCGGGTCAATGGCGTAGCCAAGATCCATTAATCTTATGACTCCTTTATTACCATGTACATTTGTTAGCTTTAAGCCATCTTTGAATTTTTGTTTGTATTCAACTATTACATTATATATTGGCAGTTCTTCACCACCTACATTTGTAGTAGTTTTAATAATATCTTTTATTTTTGCTGAGTCACAGTGTATTGTGAATAGTTTTATCTCGTCATCAGGAGAGGCCCCAAGTTTACTTCCTGTTTTTACTTTATCCCCAACCCCCACAAATAATTTTCCGAATATTTGATACCTTTTTGTATGTGTAACAAATTTATCTTTGTGTGAAGTATCAACTATTATTTGATCTTCAAATACGCCAGGTACATCTGCAAACAGAGTGAAAAAATTCCAGCCTGTACGACTAATACCTTTATCCATCAGGTCCTGCATTGATTGAGATCTAATTATTGGTAATTCATCACCTTCCATTCCAAGAGTAGAGTATAAATTCCTTTGTGGATTATGATAACGTTGCCCAAATGGAGACAGCACTCTCAATTCTTTAGTCAAAATATAGTTTTTGTTTGCTAAAGTACCATCAGAGAGCCCGATTGATGTCCATCCTTTATGAAAATAGTTCCTTGCTTTATCAACCTGATACTTTAAACACTCCTTGGGCGACCGAATTTCCTCAAAAGCATCATCTATTATTATTAACCTTCTGTTCATTACCCAACTATTAAGGTTGGTTGTATGTAAAGGCATCTTATTAATTATTTCGTTTATAGCACTTTGGAATCTATAAGCAATTATAGCAGGGTTATTATTACCGAATGCAAAGATCATTTGTTGTAAAAATGGGTACCCTTTTACCAAATTATCTGGTACTAACCCTTTGGCACCAGCACAAACAATATTATACATAATTGCTATATAGTCAAGTTCAATCTGTTCTTTTTCCATCCAGTAGTTACAAACGGTTCTTACTACCTCATTCTTTTTCACAAAGGTAATTCCGTTTTCTATGAATGGAAGTGGTATATCTATACTAAACGTTTGCTTTTCAGAGAAATGTAACCAGAGAGTATTATCTTTTACCTCTGTATCTAAATGTATACTTGGTAGTATCCCCTTCTTTGTGTTTTCTATAACTGCTCTGTTATAAAATTGAGTTTTTATACTATGTGTGAAGTTGTCAATTTTTGCAATCATAGGCAAGTTGGTCATTTAATAATCTCCTTTATAATTACTATTATTAAGTTAGTGCAAAAATTAGTTTTTTTATACCCTCCATTTCTTTGATTATTTTAGGAAATCCTTTTTTGTTAACAAACACATTTTTGAACACCTTAAATTTATTACGGAAAATGTAAGGTGATAGTATTTTGTATACCTCAGTTGGTAAGACAGCCCCCTTACTATCTTTACCATATAAACCGGTCGCAAAGATATCATATAAATTGTTTAGTATAGTTTCTTGTTCAGCGCTTTCAGATATTATTTCTATCATTCTTAATATACTTATCCATTGATTACGTAAAGATATGTCCTCATACATATCATTCATTACAGCGTGACGTACTTGTTTTGATATTATCATTTCCCTCAATGTTGTCAAATGATCGTTAGTAATACAGGGTACATTTTCTTTAAAGGGATGGTGAGATATCAATGCTCTGTTTACAAAGGAACTTATTTGTTGCGATAATAAACAACTTTCGAACCAACAACGTAATTCTTCATGTGTACATGTTTCAAAACTAACTTCAGGTGTATAGATAGGGGCAGCTATAGCTACTGGTGTATTCTCTTTCAAAGACATAGTAGCCAGTATATCATTCCAATCTTTTACACATTTATCAGAATTAATTATATTTATGAACGCTTTCAAAGATGTTTCTGTATCATTTCTTATTACTGGAAATACTAGTAATATACTTTTTGTTTCAAACCTGTGTCTTTTTTCATTTCCGTAACGTAAAAATTTAACAGAAGCGGGGGTCACAAAAATCCTTTTATTACATATTGATTTGTATGCGTGAAAAAGTGTAGTTACATACCCAACACTGCCCTTACGAGGACCCGTCTTTTTATGGCAAGAACTAGCCATTAGCATGATTTTTGTTCCAAGATCGAACATGCAAAACCTCCAATCTATTCTATATCTAAAATGGTGATGTGGTTTTAACACCTTTTTTCAGTGCTGATTTGTTTTTTCTGTCCAACGTTCTAAGGTTCTCATATTTCTCTTTGAAAAGTTTAGATGTTGCATATAGTACCTCTTCATTACAAACTTTTTCTTTGTTAATATGATTTAGCAGATAATCAGCGGCATTTATTTCTGATTCTGTTACTTTTAACATATAGGATAAAGAACAATTGACAAGTGTAGATTCAAGAGTACGCATTTGTTTGACAAATTTCTCACGCTGTTGGTGTGAAGAAAAATTTTCAACTGCATACTCAGAGTTTTCATACCAATATGAACTAATGTTTATCATTTTGTTCATAATGTTATTATTTTTTCTAGGCCATATACAAAATGGCTTGGTACATTTAGAGAGTTTTTGTAGATAAAGTGCCCAAGATAAAGCCCAGCCTAAAAATTCCAAGTTTTCCATTTCATGTATAGTATTATATATTTGTACACATGGTTCTATAAATACATAACGTTTTCGTTTTTTGTCTGGCATTATTCCAGATGAATCCATTGTCCTAAAATTAAATATTGGAGTAGATACTTGTTCCGAGTCTATTCGTAACTTTCCTGTTTTACCACGCTTCAATATTATTGCTGTTAGATATACTACATTAGAACAGCCAGTATCTATTCCTTTTATATAACTTATTATACCAACTGTTCCAGGTCTAAATGTACCATCAACAGTTTTTTCAGTGACAACAAACTTATTTCCTGTAGAAAGTATATTACTTGATAACGCTTGTTTATCACTCATTCTTGTTCCTCCTTCATCAGTATATAGGAGCCATCTGTTCCAACCATTGTTATATCATCTGGTGAAGTAAATTGACTAATCATCTCTATTGGTTCTGTGATAAAGAGCCCCTTTTTATTTGTTTCACTTTTATTGTTTTTGGTGACTATAACAAGTCTTAAATCCTGTATTTTTTTTACCTCTGATATATCAAATAAAGATATCGTGCTCACAGTTGTAAGTTTTCTTTGAAGATCAGGACTTTTCAGTACTGCATTGAATTCTCTATCGTCTAACAATCCAACACATCTACCAGTATAACTTTTTGCACCCTCTTGATCATAAAGTTCAACGATAACATTTTTTTTACCCATTGGTTTTTGTCTCCATTATTTATTTAACATTTTAACATGTTGATTGTCTCTGCATCCTTTGCTATTTTTTTACATGTATCAATGATTTCATCATCAAGTTCTTCTTCATCTAATGATAGTATTACAGATACTTCATATCCATAAAGAATATAAACATCATCAATATCTGTATCTATAGTATAGCCTCTCCAAGGTACTGGGGAAAAATGTTTATCATTCCCATCTATAATTGCATTGATTTTTTCAGCTAATTCTTTATCAGAGGGTGTTCCTGCTTCTACCACTAATGCCTGGTCAGCAGTATAGATATCTTCCAAAATTATATATGCTTTCTTTCCTCTCAAATTTTTTGGTATACTTGACGCTTTTGTTAATACTCCATGTAATACTACAGTATCATGATCTAAACTGGGCGTTAACCTTTTTAGATACTCCACCAATACCATAAGTTCTGTAGTTGTAAAAATTTCAACAGAGGCTCCGTGTTGATTATTATTCCCTTCCTCACTGTATGCCAGGAATATTTCTTTGTTACAATCATCTTCTATGGACATATTTTAACACATCTTTAAGATGCACCTCCTTCATAACATGTACTGTATTTATAGTATGTTTTTCTTCGACAAAACTATGATGGTATATAGTATTAGCCATAATATCATCTGATACTTCTGAAAAAGATTTTGCTACAAAGTCATAATTTGTTTCAGATTGTAATGTTACCATACCACCTATTCTTACTATAAACGGAAAAATTACTCTGTTATAATCTGGTACAGTAATACTATTTAAAGGTTCTATTGTAGCCTTTGGTATACAATGTATAATTTTATTACTAAAAAGAGTTAAATTTAACTTAAGACAGTTTAAAACAGCTTGACTAATTTCATAAGCAGGAGTATCTGTTTTAAAAATTACTTTTTCTATTGTTGCTGCCCATTTGCTAACAGTCTTATCAGAATGAAGTTGTCTTCTTAGTAATACCCTTTCATCAGGCAATATTACTAAAGCGTGGACGAACACCATTTGATTTTCGTTTAACATCTTTGCCTTCCTCTGTATAAAACTGTATAAGTTTGTGTATTGGCCATTTTAACAACCTGTTAGCCATGTTAAAGAAAAACATGTATCCATCAGATTTAGATGGCATCCATTCAGGATGGTATTGAACCCCACACGCTCTGATTTTTGGGAATATGGCTGCTTCAACTTCTGGCCCGCCCCATTTTTCAAGTTCATCATTTTTACCATAGTATTCTTTTGATTTTTTATCTACTGACCAGCCAATAAGGTGTGAATCAGCATTTGGGATTACCATTTGATGATGAAAACTATTTACTGTAATGTCTGATTTTAACCCATGGCTATCAAATGGATGGGTAGTGCCACCATGCCCCATTATATGGTGCATGAGTCTACCTCCGGCCATTATGTTTAAAAATTGGAACCCTCTGCAGATTCCTATCATTGGAATATTGTTGACAAGGGCATGTCTGAATATAGTTTTTTCAAAACGATCTCTTTCTGGGTTTGAATTGCATAGACCTAATGGACTAACTTCATTATACATTGCTGGATTTACATCCTCTCCACCCGTAAATACAACCAAGATAAAGTCTTTTGGTGATTTGAAAAAGCGTTTGAAACTGTTTGTTGTTTCGCCCAAACCAGTAACTGCTAATCCATAGGTTCCTAACGAGTTTTCTACTATAAGAATTTTACGTGACATTATTTATTCCTTTATTATTCAGGTAAGTCTGGGACTGCTTCTGTCACAGGTTTCTTTTTCTCAACAACTACTTCAACTGAAGAAACGGTTTCTGCCATTATAATACGCCTTTCAGATATTCCTTCAAAAAATATAGCGTAACTTCCTCCACTTACCTCTCTTCCTTTGTTGAATACATCATTGATCGGATGAAATGTAATTTTTTCAACTACATGCCCACCGTCTACTACTGCTTCTCCAATACGTATTCTTGAAGGGTCTCCAGCAGGGAACATCTCTGGTTTTAAAGTTATTTCGTTTATCTTCATACTACTCCTTTCGTTTCTTGTTAAGATCCCATATACCACTTTTGACTAAGTCCAGTGATTTCGGATCTTTATTATTATATATATATACAATTGCTTCGACTTCTTTACCAGACTCTGTAATCACCGTTGTGCACTCTCGTCTAAACAGGCCTTTTTTGTCTTCAGTATGTCCTTCGATCTGATCCATATATTTTAAAACTGTATCAGGTTCTTTATACCTATGTAGTTCTCCTATTACAGAACCTTTTCCAGGAAGTATCCCTGGGAACCATCCAATATTATATAGATCCATATCCTTTAATTTTGCTTTTTCTGAACTGAGCCTATATACATCAAAATGTTCTGCAAATATACCACCTATTTTGAGGGTTCCATATACAAAAAAGGATTTTACTGCCATTTTATAGTGCCTCCTGAAAATTCAGTGTTAGTTTTTAATGGTTTGTAGATGGTCTCTACCAATAAATCATATATATGTGCACCAGCGTAGTCGTCTTTTGTTACGACAGTAACAACCCCTTTATCCATTATCACTCCTATATCCATCTTAAACTTTTTTGCTAGTTTTTCTAAACAACTGAGCACCACAGCTATACCCCCGATCCTAGTTATCACCTTTCTGGGTACTTCCTGATAATATTTATCGATAATAGCTGTAGTAGATCTTTTAGCGTCTGTTGAGTGGTTAAAGTATTTTTCTGTTCTTGTAATCCCAATTCTGCTAAGATTCTTTCCTTTGTTTAGATTACTCAACGTTTGTTTATCTATTTCAAAGGGGGGTGTTAAAGGTTTTCCAGAAGTCTGTACATATAATTGTTCATCAGTTGCTGTAGCCGTCTTTGGTGAGCTATAAGGCATTGCATGAATACTCACTTTATGTTTCTTTTTTATTGGAGGATTGGTAGCAGTCACATACATAGGAGCTGCATCTTCAAAGTCTGTGCTCACCAAATGGGGTATTCTTTTAGAATTTTTGGCTTCCCCAAGCATTCTATCATGTACCTGATTACTTATATATCTATTCTTTGTTATGAGTACAAGACAATTTTTTATTGGTTGTACAATCATATCTATTCTATATTTCTTTGCAATAGCCTCTAAAGAATGTAGTGTATCAGATAAACCACCAACATGCCCTATATCATTACCAGATAATGTAGATCGATAACCGGTATGTGTTAATAGGTCTGTATTTACAGCATAACTATATTTCCTTTCTGGCCCTGTAGCCCCCTCTTGCGCTGTATATGAGTCTCTTAATACTATATACCCATTTTCCATTATTGTATCTTTATTATTTGAGTCTACAAAATTAGATCTTTCAATAGTATGTGTGTGACTTTCAAGCTTTGTAGAAGCACGTTTGGTAATTCCTGCGAATGCTTTCTCCTGTTCAATTTTTTGTTTACGCTTTCTGTTAACGGCTCTTATTACTTTGTTAATATTTATTTCGTTTATCCAACCACGTTCAGATAGTTTTTCTACACGTTGTTTGAAATGCTCTATATCTTTAACATAATTCGCATTGTTCAAATGTAGAACATGTTTTTTACAGTCTTTATACGCATTTGGAATTACTTCAAATACTTTATTATCGTTGGTCAGTATAACGCCACAGCACACTATATCCACCTGTTTTACCATAGTAGTTACTGTTTGGAACGGGTCATCACTGGTTGGGGATAAAATAATTATCTGTACCGTTTTGTTACCAAGAGTTCTAAATGTCATAATCTGTGGTGTTGTTTGAAACACAGATTTTCGTGAGCGCCCACCAAAAAGGGATGGCGATGCATCAAACATTTTGTAATGTGCATCATTCATTTTATTATTGCTGATATTTACCCATTTCGGATTTTTTACAAATTTATCTATCATACTAGTACATTCAGAAACCGATACTGCAATATCAAGATCACCTATGAGATTTTTTCCAGCCAAACAATCTCTAACAGCCCCGCCATAAATGACAGAATTTGGTGTCATCATGTTCATGGCATCATCAAACTGTTCTGAGATTAATTCAACTACCCATTCAGTCTTCTTTATTTCTTGTAGATATAACAAATACTCACCATTCATTTCTCTTTTTTAACCCCTCTTGGATATTATTGCATCCGTTAATCGTACAGTTGGGTAGTTTTCCCCCGCTTTATCAAAAATTAGATCTACCAACCATGAGTCAATTGGGAGAGTATTATGCTCTTTTATACCATTGTTTTTTGCAATAGATTTTTTGATAAAAGCGGCAATTTCTGGAAGTGTAACTGAAAAAAGACACGATGTGCCATTATCAAAATGCATACAAACCTTCCATCTGTTGCGCATTAGCCCTCCTGTATATTAGTATTCGCTACGTTCTTTTCAGCAGTGGTGTTGTCTTCAGTGAAGAAGTTATGCATTAACTCTATATCCATAAGTTCTTCTGGGTGCCACTGTACAGCTAAAATTGGTGCCCCCCAGTCAGTGATTCTATATGCTTCGCATATAATTGCAGTAGGGTCCTTTGCATTCTTTTTGCGTTTTATTTTCAAACCACGTAGAGTCCATGCTACCATCTTAAACCCTTGTGCACTAATAACCCCTTTTTTACCAAAATCAGCAATTAATCCTTGATGATGCATACTGTTAACAGGCATACTATCAACAGATTTGTCGCCTTTACTATAGAACAATGCCGGAATGAAGTCTACAAAATGTAGGGGAGTGTCCCTGTTTAGTTGTTGGTCATTAACCTGGTTGTGACCGCCGATTTCCGGTAAGAAGCTAAGAAATTTGGTAAGGTTTGGTTTAGATATTAGATATTCACATATAATTAGTTGGAACCCTCGGCATATTCCGAATATAGGTTTACCAGCTCTACGAAATGCATGAAAAATTTCTCTTTCAAATTCATCTTTTTCTGGGTCCACTCCATAAGACGAAAGGTTATCTTCTCCATAGTATATTGGATCGATATCAATTCCTCCAGGGAGGATAAGACCGTCTAACATATTTACAGCTATATTAATATCATTATGTCTTGTCAACGCAAAGGGTTGCATACCAGCCTTATTGATATACTCTATATAGGCTTGGTTAATATAATGTTGTGTTTTACTTTCAGATATAGTGATGCCTATATTCATTTGAAATACCATCCTTTTATTTTTAATGTTTATGCATTTCCAAGTTCCATTCTTCATTAAAATCCATGTCGTTATTAGCTATCTTTGATAAGGCTTCGTTGAAATAATGAACAGAACTTTTACTAAGTACAGGTAATAAATGATCTTCAAACATTTTTGAAGCTGCCTCCTTGTTACCATTATTTATTACAGACTGTACTTCATCTTTGCCCATTGCTGCAATTAGATCATTAGCCAATGCCTCTCTACAGATATACAACGCGTCTTGTGTTAAATGATACATTAACATTACCGTTACTGGACTTTGTAACCAATAATTACTTAATACTCTATATTCAACACCATAATCTTTACACCTGTGAGCTCCGGCTTTCCCATATAATTTACGTCTATCAATAGCCTCATCAGAACTGTCTAGAATTGTTGAAATCACACCGTGTAAACAGTCCATAATTTTTACAACTTCCATTTTTCTATCGAAGTCCAAAAGGAAAGCATTAGAATCTTTTCCAGTTGTTCCAACATGAATATGTGCACCACAAGATCTAAAGGTTTGATCTTCAGTATATGGGGTGTCATTTTCATCAACACTCCAGGCATTATAGTCGGGATCACACCCAAATATACACGCATCAGGGTGCTCTAATTGATCTTTATCAAAATAGGCTGATGGTATAGCAACCATTTCGTGCCCTTTTGGCAACTTCTTTACTGCTTCTTTCAATGTACAGTTTATATTGTGTACAAATTGGTAAAAAGTTTCTGCAGGGTCAGTAGCAACCTCTACGGCTACATTATCTCGTTGTATATTTCCACCTTGTGGTAGTCTTTCAGGCTCATATTTTGTACCCTTTATGAATGGTACAGCAGAAATTAATTTGCCTGTATTACGTTTACGCATAAAAAATTCTGGATCGCAACCGATCGTGAATTTAGGGTTGATCATAGTCTGTATTTATTCTCCGTTGTTTTTACTCCTTTCTGTCTAGTTTCTTTTTAAGTTTGACAAATCTATCTTGGGCAATAGTCGCACTTTTATTATATTTTAGTTTGGTACTGCTTAGAAATGATAGAAGCCCACTTTGTACACTGAAATTTTCTCTTTCGTCAGTAATTTCCCATGCTTTTTCCAGACCAATACCAGCGAATATTTTTTCTGAATTAGTCATTATGATTCTGATGTCATCAATGTGTTTCAGATAGTTTTCTATATCTGGGCTATAGACAAAGGATTCCCCCTCTTTAACACAACTTTTGGTTTTTATATAGTCAGTGTATAACTTTTTCAAACTATCTTCTGCTTGTTCAAAAGTATACATCTCTAACGGTCCATGTATAGACATAATCCGCATGAATATAGTAGCTATTGCTAACAATTGAGGCTGACTCATCCATTCCTCTGGGCCTGTCAGTAGCCAAGCATTTTTATAGCATTTATGTTTTACTGTGGTTATTTTGCTTGGTGTCCAACCTACTTTCTCTTCGTAAGCATTGAGTAGTGCTTTGCCTGAAAAAAGTTTTGCTTTAAAAGCATCATAATCACTTTTAACACTTTTAACGACCAACAATCGCAACTTCTCAAAATCAATCTGTTTTTTGCCATCAGTGTTATTGGCAGTTGTACCGTCAGCTACTGCTTTGTTCACATTTTCCCTGCACGCCATAAGTCTACTACACTGCATGCGCCCGTTTTCAGGGCTGGATACAAATGTAAAATTCATATTAGGATGTTCATAATTATCCGTGACATCATTAGTACACCCTATCCTGATTAGTTTTTTCTTTTCATTTTCAGCCATTAATTTAATCACTCCTCCTTGTTGTTATGCTTTTGCTGTTGTCAAAGGTTCTTTTATAGATGTTTCTGGTAGAACCTCATTAATGAATTTTTTCATAGCGACATTTAATTCACGATCCATAGTACAATATCTAGTCAAGCTGTTAAGACCAGCCCTATTATGAAACTCACCAATAGAATAGTTCTTCCAATAAACATCATGAACATTGTCCTTATCTGGAAATAATTTTGAACGGTTTTCTATAATTAGTTTCAGTTTGTCCCAACTATTTTTTAGATAACAAGCATCATTATCGTTAAGTTTTCCTTTCTTTTGTTTATCTACTATATATTTAAATTCCTTTTTGAGTTCTGTATTATCTGTAAATTCTAGTTCTTTATCCCCTAATCTAATTAAAAATGTAAACATTGATACTAAAAATGGGGAGCTCAACCACATCGGTGGCCCACTAAACAAAAATACTGCTTTGTATTTTTTCTGCCCAGATGCATCAACCCTTACTACCTTAGTTTTGGATACTTCAGCTATATCTTCAAAATGGTTCAGTAATTTTAGACCTGATTTGATTTTCTTTCTAAACCCTGGGATATCTGTTTCTTTCAGTTTTCCTTTTGATACAAGCATTTTTATCTTATCCAAACTTATGTTTGGATTATTTTTCGTATCAAAAGTAAACCCATATACTGTACATTCTTTGCCAGTTATTTGACTTCTAACTGCATCTGGTAAAAAGTCTCTACACTTTACCCATTCGTGGCACTGTGTAAGACCTTTGTCTTGTAAAGATGCGAATGCGTATACTATTCCTGTTTGTTGATAAATTTCGTTCAGAGGCTGTGGGTTCTTAAACCACTGCACCTTGGTAAGTTTTGGCATATTTTTTTATTTTTACTCCTATTCTCCTTTCTCTCGTTTTTTGAGATCAGTTATTAATATTCCTTGATTATGGTCTATCTCATGTTGTAGTGTCCCCGCTATGTTTGGTATTTTTTTATCATTATTATGTATAGTAAAATGTTTTTCGTGTTGCTCACCATTAACATCCATCCATTTTACCTGGATCCAAGTATGTCTATCTACACGAATTGGTTCTGGTAAGTTAATTGAACCACAATTGGATGATATTATTATTTTTGAACGTGAAACTTTTGTAATACTTGGGTTTATAAATATCTCAATACTCCCATTATGTGACACTCCAACTATATTAAAAGGCACCCCTATATTCGCACCGGAAATTCCTTTCAATTTATTATAGTCTCTGAAATCAATACAAAAGGTTGCTTTCATATAATTTATTATTTTATGTATAATCTTATTGAATTCTCTGTTTTTCTTAAACAGTCTTGTATTAACATTGAAACCTGGTCTGTGTAAACAATCATCATCTTCTTCCCCATCTTGTACAAGAAACATACTTATAAGATGGATGATTTTTTTGTTATCATTCATTGCTAACTTCCCTTTCTTTTTGTACTGAATGTTTCAAACCTTTCCATTGCTTTGTATACTTTGTTGGAAAATATAGACCCGTTTGCTGCCCCATTATATTTTTGTAATGCTTTTGTAAGATCACCATTACTATTTTCCAGATAGATTAGTATTACTTTAATTCCTATTTCTATTCCTGTTTCGATATTATGTAGATCAAATCTATGTTTAAGATTTAATTCTTTTCCCCAAACATCAAACATTACTTGCATCAAGCCACGAGCATCTACTTTGCTAACAGCAAATGGGTTAAATGATGATTCTACTTCCATTATACCCATTACTAATGGTATGCTAATGTTATATATATTACACAGATTTACAACTTTGTGTGCGATTACATTGGCTACTTCTACTGGTACTTTTGGATAATTTGTAACAATGTATAGTTGTATATCTAAATCATCTTCTTCTAATTTAGCATGACGTTTTGTAACAAGATAATGATATTCTGTAACAACATTGAGTGTTTCAGCCTCTATTCTCTTAATCTCATCTATTTCTTTTAATATTATATTAAATTTTTTCTTAAGTACTTCTTGTGCTGTAACAGTACTACTTTGTGTATAGGTTATTAAATATACTACACATATACCTGTTACAAATAATAACGTGAGTAAAAGGAGGTTTAATATCAGATTTGCTTGTAAACATTTAATCGCTCTAGATAGCATTTATTTATTTCCTTTTATTAATATAGGTAGCATCCTAGTTTATTACAAGGTTTCATATATGATGGCCACGACCTATATTCTTTAAGTGCCAAACATCGTAATTGTCCGCTATATCTAAAAACAAGCACCTCTCTATACATTTCATTTTTCTCTTTCTTAAAAAACATTTTTTTATTGAATAGTTTAAAACCACACTTATCCATTTGATTTGTTGCAATATACACACGTTTACCAGCTTTTGGACTAAATAAATCAGATTCATTACCACTATTGTATGGTGCACTCCATAGTTTAGTTAACACCAAAATTGGTGGATTTTTATAATACCAACATATATCACAATAATTTACAATATTAGGTGCAGATCCTTGTAATATTACAGATTTAACTTTTCTACCACATATGCTACAATTAATCATTTTTTATATCCCTTGACTAACTTCTTCCAGCGTTTTCTTGTAGTGCTATCTATATCATGTGATAGAAGTATGAGTTTGGCTATCCCTGAATATTCATCATTATGTTCGTATATATTAGCTGGGGTTCTATTGCCGAACAAGGTTTCTATATTTAAGATAAGCAATAACCAATATTCATAGCTTTCCTCTATAAGCCCCATATGTTGCTGTATCTTTACAACAGAACATTCCGCGTCTATGACTTTCTTACATATAGGGGCAATATCTTCGACCTGTTTTATTTTTGAAAATTCTCTAAACCAGCCAGATCTAATGATTAATGTATACAAAGATATTACCGGTGTGGATTTCATCCATTCTTTTGAACCTTTTATGATATATGTGTTAATGATATTCTTACCATTGTTATTATTCTTAATAACCTTTTTTTCAGCCTTTGTTATTACTGTTAAATCTAATCCAGCTTCCTTTTCTATAACATTCAGCAACTTCATAGCTGTTTCCATTGCTTTATCACTAGATTTGAAAATACCTTTATGTTTAGATATATCGGATGTTTTAGAATATACACTTTTCAATGCAAAACGAGTATAATCTGTACATATATTACCATTTTTTCCTATTATATCTTTTCTCAGCTGAGATGTAAATATTTCCCTACAGGTAGTCCATTTTAGAAATTGTTTTGCTTTGCCATCAACATCTCTCCCAATCCAAGATAATAATGGGTAAAATCGTACATACTCTTCAGAATTATTTGATTCTGCCCAATTTATACTAAATTCAGTGTGTAGAAGTTTCATGTATAATATTCTCCAATTTTGTGTTTTTTACACCTTTAATTATTATACTAAAACATCCTGATGAACTCTTCTCTATACGTTTATATATTCTAAACCTTTTATCTACGAGATGATCAGCAAAATGTTGTATACCACTTTTCAATATTACTTCGTCTTTTCCAGCTAATACGGCTAATTCGACAGAAAATTCAATAAATAGAGGGATAAGAGAGTAAATAATTTCTTCATCAAGACCATATAAATCATCAGAATTTTCACATAGTTCAATTGAATATAATACAAAACTTTTATTAGTAATAATATGAAAGCAATCAAACACTACTATACCTTCACTAAAACAACTTTTTGGATAGAAATATACTCTATATCGATCATTATCCTGTGTGGCCAAAAGTCTAGAATGTGGTTCAACTAAACAAATATTAACTGTGTCTAATAATTGTTTTTCTTCTTTTATACTTAGGGGTTTAAACATTGTCCTATCCTGTTGTGTGCTTCCCATGGTTTGTTCTTTACCCAGGGGATATCATAATACCAGAATTGTTTGAATACTCTCCAATCCTATCTTTTAATTGTATAACCATTTTTTCTACATTACTAGGAGTACTATCTTCCAACAACATATCCATTACTTTTTCAACTGGTTGTACTTTAGTAAATATTTTACATTTAATCTGATTACACATGTGTATTTCTGTTTCAACAGCCTTACTCTTAATCATAATGTTTATCCATTTGTATCTTGGTTATTTCTTTGGTTGACATTTCATCCATCAACCTTCTGAGAATAATCTCAACATCAGTATCAAAATCAAACCTTCTGAAATGAACAACCTCTCCATGTTTTGAATTAACATGTATTTTGGTCTGAATATAATTTATATTATCCAGCATCATTTTGCACCTGGTCTTTTTGTAATAGTTGCACTTTGTAGAAAATCTCTTCTTGTATCGAGTATAAAATTTATAACTTCAGATATAGTCAAAACTGGTGAAACTCTATTACGAACAATAACTGGTTCAGAGTCTCCCATTGTACTATCGTAACATATACTAGAGTCTATTGACCAGTGCATGTTTTCTTCACTTGGAAATAGCATCTGGGTCTCCATCACATTATTTTATATTTTTTTAAAAGTGTTACAATTGTCTCATAGGATACAGGTTCAAAATTCCATACATCTACTCCAACATTAATTATTCTTTTATCCGGTAATAAATGCTGAAATAGTTGATGTATATGACCACATAATAATACAGCTGTTGGGTCATTTTGTATCACTGTATATGTTGCTGGGTCATGCATTAAATAAAACATGAGACCATCACGTTTAAACCACATGGCTGTGTGTACTGTAATAAATCCCGCATTCTCATAGTTTGTGGCTCTCCATCTATCATGGTTACCAAGAATAAGGTGTTTTTTCCCATTAAACTTGTTTACACTTTTTCTAACTTTACCAACGTATTCTGGAGGTAGCAATGTTACATCCCCAAGATTCCACACCAGATCTTCTTTACCTACCACATCATTGTATTTATATATCATGTGTTGTTGCATCTGTAAATCATTTTTAAGTGGTCTATTACAATATTCTATTATATTAGAATGGAATAGGTGCCAGTCTGATGTAAAAAATTCACTCATTTTTTGAGTCCCTTTGTATGAAATCTTAATCTTTTGTCAAGACTACTACTAATATTATGAATACTCCTTATATTTGCTCCACAAAACTCACACTCTTCAATACATAGTGTATAATACCAATCTATGCGTTTACATATTGGGCATGTTACCCATGTTTTTGGTGGCTCATCTTCTCTTGTGAAGTCTATCAAAATTTTTAGTAACATAAAATTTTTTTTTAAACTCCATTTGAATGAAAGTATAATCTTGCATCAAGATTTGTATAAATGCTACGTATATTATCAATAGAGGCACCACAAAAATCACACCGCCCAATATAAAGTGAATAAAACCAATCCCTACGTTTACATGTCGGACATGTTATCCAAATCCTTGACATTTCTTTATTGTTTTTTGTTTCTATAGTGATCTTTAGACACATAACATTTCCTTAATTGCTGTGGACATGATAGTTATAACGAGCCCTTATACTTTTTTTCATTTTATCCCAATTAGGTAATAGTTCTTCACAATATTCGCATTTATCTGGAGCTATTATAAAGTATACTGATTTTGTACCACATTTTGGACATTGAAAAAATACTCTATCAGTTACTGTGTCTGATTTTGTGGATACATTAAACATTTTTATGCTTTTCCATATTTATAGTAAATATAGCGTTTATCTACGCTGTCTCTTAATTCTGAAAGGTCAAATACATATATCTTACCGCATTTCCAACAAGAGGTTGGCATTGTTATATATGCTACATCATCTACTTCACAAAAGGGGCAAAGGAAACTCGATATATTTTCTTCTAAATCAATTTTAACTTTCAACATTGTCAGCCTTTTGTTGATTACATTTTATACATAGTGGTTGATAATTACTTAATGTATTTTTTCCGCCTTTAGACCTTGGAATAATATGATCTTTTGTGATCATTATTTCGTTTCCATACGTATCTATTCCATATAAATTGAAATGGAATTTTGTGGGGTCGCCATGCTCGTTACGTTCCAACGCAAAAAATTTTCCCTTCAAACCACATTTTACACAACTAGTCCCTTTAGTAGCAAACAATTGATATCTATGTGTCCCCATTGTGACTGTTACGTGTTGTAAAATCTTATAATTATGTTTTTTATAAACTGTAGTAACTGGGTATATTTTCTTTGATTCATTTATCCATTTTAAATCAGTATATTTATAACCTTTTTTCCTTAGTGTATGCCGTTTATCACTTGTAAATACAAATGGTATGACTTCTTTTAGTGTAAATGTAGCAACGCGTATCATATTGTAGTCCTTTATAGGTTGAAATGGTATTTAAGCCTATACTCAATGGATTTAAAAAGATCCAAATATTTGACTTTCAGAGTTTGTGAACAATGCCAACATAAAACAGGGGCTGTGTAATAAAATACTAATTTTCCTTTACAATGGGGACATATACAATGTGTTGGTAGTACAGAGAAGCCTGATTTATCATCAATTTGTTTAAGTTTTATCATATGACCCTCTATTAGTCTAAATTGTTACTGCCCATTATCCTTTTGAAAAATGGAATTCAAGTCTATATCCAATAAACTTTAAAAGATCTAGATATCTGATTTCTAGTGGTTGTGAACAAGTGCTACATATAATAGGGTTGGAATGGAAAAATATAACTTGGCCATTACAGTGAGGACATATACAATATGATGGTTTAACAGTAGTTTCAGCATTAGGTCTTTGTATAATTCTTATCATAGTGGTTCTCTCACTCTCTTAGTATGGTGCACAGGATAAATGATAGTTTTTTCTTACTTGAAGACTACTTTTAATTTGTCGTAAATCTGGTAATAATAACTTACATTTTGCACACATTTTTGGAGGAATAGAATAAAAAGTAGTTATGGTATTACATTCTTCGCACACATATATTGTTTCTGGGAAATACTTTACTCCTGAGTCAAAATCTTTTTCAAGTAAAACTCTAAGTTGTATCATTCCTCATCCTGTCTATCATTTTTAACTGTATCAAAGTTACTGTGTCAACAGCCTCTGCTGCCGAATATATCATATGGTGTACCAAATCGCGATGTATAACTGAAGGTTTTGTATACACCCTCAAACCTCCAAGTTTCTCTTTTATTTGTAAGAAGCGTATGTTCGGGTCAACCTTAATCAACTCTTCTATAAGGCATTTTACTACTGGAACCCAGAGAGATGGTATACTAAACATATTTGGTTGTTCATTAGAATGGTCAAGAAATAATTGTTTGGCCTCTTGTTTTTCAGGACCCCATATATTTCTGAATATTTTATTGTGATAAAGTGCATCATTCATTTTATCTAAGCTATACTTCTTTTTCATTAGCCCCTCCTGATTATGAAACAGTTTGGTATGGTTTGAAGAAGTAGTGTTTGTACAATTTCCCAATCTCCACCAGCTAAACCACATCCAAGTTTATATGGTACCCATATTGGAAAATCAACATGGCAGTATTTTTTGTGCCAAGTTGCCAGACTTTGTAAAGCTTGCGTTAAAGCAGTATAGTTAGTATGTTGTATATTACGTGGTTTATAAGAGTATTGACCAAATAAATTAGCAACATAAAGTTCTTTATCAATAACAGATGTAATTTGGCATTTTCCAAGCCTGCTAGTAGGTTTTACATCAATTAAAGTTTTGTATTTGGTATACACTTGTGGCCACTTGGTTCGTATCTGCTTTGCTAACCCAGCCCCCATTACCAACATACAATTTACCTGTTGACAAACAATACCGTGTTCAGCCTTTGTTATATCCCCCTTTAAATGTTTCATATCATATACACCTTTCTTTTATATAGCTCAATTCAACCCCATATAGCAGTTGCAATTATACCCAATATGCAAACCGAACAAAATATTATAGTAGAAATGATTACTTTATTTAGTTTGTAACAATCAGGGCATAAGTACTCATTTGTCATTATTCCTTTTTTAAGATATTCCTTTGGACACTTTGTACTACACTTATCACATTTAGATTCCATGTTCTTTTTCCTTTTCCGCTTCAACAAAACATTTTATCCGGTATGAATCTTCTTTATCAAGGTATACCCCTACAATGGCGCCTGATATCTTGTTAAGGTTCAAAGCATTTTTAGTAAATACTATTTTTTCTAATGCGTTAAATACATTTTGTACTTCTTCTACTGCTTCAAATAGTTTCCTCAGTATATACCCCTTTTCTATTTCTTCCAGTTTCATATGATAGGCAATGTCTTCTTTGGTTAGTACTTTGTAGTGGTTATCATTTATTGAACCATTTTTTGCCTCTTCCATGTTTTCGAGCAGAAACTCAAAATCTTCAATTGTAAATAAATTGTGTTCTATTAACTTTTTCATAATTTGCTCCTCTAAAATGGGTGAAATATACATCCTATAATGCCCATAACTACGATGAATATTCCAATCAAACAGAGCACTGTTTTTGCTTTATTTTGTTCATAACATTCGGGACATAAATATTCGTCTGTTATAACACCTTTTCTCATATATTCAGATGGACAAACACTATTACATTTTTCGCATTTAGATTCCATATCATTTTTTCCATTCCAAATTTTGTTTTTTCAGTGGTTAAAACATTAAGACCATGATAATAATCTATTTAAATATATCTGAAAATTGATCAGAAATACCTCCAAAAATGAGCACTGCAAGAATAACGCCTAATTGTTCTCTTTGAAATAAATCAAATACATGCCCAAATACAAAAAATACCTGCCCCAATGATAATTGCTATTATAAAAAGAAGAGCAGACGTGATTTCAGAATCTTCTTTCATAGATCTGTTTCTGTTATAACAACCTGGACAGAGATAATCTCTGGTTTCTCTATCGACTGTTAAATATTCTAATGGATGTGTACTACCACACCTATCACATCTTGGTTGTTCCATATTATTTCCCGGTTTTAATTGTTAGAACTTATAAACGTTTTTCGGATTTGATATTGCCCTTCTCTCCCTTCTAGTACTATCAATATAATATTCTTTACCATTAATATGTACTATTGGTAACGTGGAGAGGTATTCTTTATCTGGTACTTTGTCTATAAGATCTGGTATATTTCTAACATTTCTATGTTCAGCCGCATACCTCATTTTATCGAAGTCTTCCCATGATATAAGTATTGGATCTATTATATTAGCATATTTTGTTTCACCGCTGTTAAACCCTTCATAATACCCATTTACTTCGATACCATTTTCAGTCATATCAAACACTATCCCACTTGATTTACTGCCCATGATGAAGCGCTCAACACCTTTCCTTTGGTTTTCAAGAGCATCTTTATCGAATACAGCTCTTGGACTTGTTATATAATTTTCTTCCATTAGTACCCCTTAAGTTGTTTGATTGAAAAAAAAGAGGTTATAATTCTAGATAGCGTATCTTGATAATCTATTTCTTCTTTGCTATATTTTCCTATAAAATCTCTAGTTATTTTTTCTGGATTCCACCATTTTATAAAATCGGAAAGTCCAGGCATTATAACGCGTACAGTTGGAAACTTCAATATTGGATGTATATGAGTTACTACCACCAAGTCAGTTTTCATCAGTTTAGAAATACTAATACATTTATCTATACAAGTATCAAGATCTAACTCATATCTCTGTACAAAAGGAACTACTTTTCCATCACAACGATCTTCAAGGTTAACAGGACAAAGTCCTTTAAAAAACAGACAAAGATAATCATTTTTATCATTTTGTATAAAGTTATCTCTTTTTATAGAATTTTTTGATTCGAAGTCAAGATCTGTTCCTTGTAGTCTTTCTGTGAAACATCTTATAATCGCTGTTTCACTATTGAAAGATGCCCCTGCTTTTATGGTATTATACATAAGATAATCTGAAGGCAGTGCTTTATTAATAAATACCACAGCATAAACAGGAAATAACCCATTAAATGATAAATCTTTAATTTTTATATCAAAACCTTTGTCTTCAAAGAACTCTATTAAATTCTGGATGGTTTTATTCTTGATAGAAGAATTGTCTATTGTATTAGCCTGGTATAGATGGTCTTTTAGAAAAGATATGAGTGCAAATCTTTCAAATATTTCGTAACATGCATGTAATATTGCCTCATCTATCGTATTACCAGCGGCCAATCCATTAGTAGACGAAATCCACCTAACAAACATTGGCGGTATAAATACTTTCTTTCCATTTACTAAAGATTTTCCTGGTATCCAGTGTCTCAATAGTTCACTTTTCATCTTGAGAAATTCAAAATCTTCCTTTTTAAAGTTTTCATTTCTTAAGAGGTCTTCAACTCCTATTATAGAATCTTTTGAATCTTGGTGGGTCCATGAATACCCGTCAATGTATTTGTATGCAATAAATTCCTGTAATTTCTTCGATTGGTGATCAGGCAACTGTGAATATGGTTCAATGTCAACTCCAGGTTCCAAACCTGCAGAAATACGTTCGGTAATTTCAGCATATGCAGATACCTCTGTAGCTAATTTGTTAGTACCTTTACCATTAGAAATAACCCTTAATGCGGGTATAAGTAATTTTGCTGAGGTCAAAAGACCTGTATCTTTTCCAAATACGATTTTTGCTTCTAACCCCAGATTATGTAATCCTTGTTTTAATCTGATTAACGTTTTTTCAGGGGGTTCAACTCTGTGATACTCATCCAGAAATTTGTTTTCTTGATTTGAAGAATTCATCATATTTCTGTGTCCTTATGTTAAATATTTTTGGATCATGTACTGTTTTTAATACTTTAGTAATAGCAAGTAAATGTTTTGAAGTTAGTAACTTATCGACATTAATAGTATATACAATATTGTTAAGACTATAAGGAGACTTGTCAATCACTGCACAATTATCAAATCTTATTCTGGTTGCCCTATACCATAATCCTATTTCTTGGTGCCTTGTGTATACACCTTTGGTATATGGAATTGATCCTATCACAGTTCCTTTGATTCCATAATTAGCACAAATTAGTTTAAGAACCTCTATTTTATGGTTAATTGATGAATTACGATGAAAGCGATCATTTGATATTATTACTACTTCAGCCTTTGTTCTTTCTAAAAAAGCATTCAGTATAAGAAGTGCTTTCTTATCTACCTTATTTCCTTCGTTCTTTATTACTGAGGTATCTAGGAATAATACATACCTTGGAAAAGTTTCTTTAGTATCAGAGTTTTTATTTAGCAATGTAGTACTTAATGATACATTACAGGAGATCACCAGAACTAACCCTGTTAAAAATCCAAAAAGATACAGGGCTATGATAATAGACTGTTTATTTCCTGTTTTAATCAGACGATATAGGCTTTGTTTAGTACGTAGAGTTTCTAAAGACCATCCGTGTCCAGAAAAAAACATAAGTGATAGCCCAATTAGTAGTTCACCAATTTGTGTCCCATTCATTGTACTAAACCTCATTTATAGGTTTATCAGTTATTCTTTCTTCTTCAGTGTAATATAAATCATTAGAGTTTTTGTGTACTGTATCAATTTCTTCTGAACTTAAAGATGCGTTAAATAACCCAAAATTTTCTAACAGCGATTCTTTTTTCGTTTTTTCCGGGGGGCTTTTTAGTTTCTTCACGAGATTCTGTAATTCGTCAACCACCTCAACATATTCACCATTTGCTTCAGAAGCATATATTTTTTCACCTACTGATACTGATTCTTCTTCTACCGGGACTTCTTGTGCTTCTTCCTGAGGTACCTTTGGTACAAATGAAGAGGGGGTTTCTGGTTGCATGTAATGTTTATATATTGATGGTGATACTTTTATAGTATAATCTGCCTCATCATCATCATCAAAAAAGGTCTCTTCCTCTTCCTCCATTTCCTCTTCAAATTCAAAATCTGTGTTTGGTCTAATTCTAGGGTTTTTCCATATTGATTTATAACTATCTTCTATTGGTTGTGCTATTTGGGCCCCTTTTAGAGGTCTCAAACGATTATTATTATTATAAATAATTTCACTCTTATCAAAAATAGATCCACTGATATTGTCAGTAGTGCTTGGATCAACAGCGGTAGTGTTTTTTGCTACCTTAGTATCTAAACCTGAACTAAACTTGTCAAATGCTTTAACATAAAATGGATCTCTTTTTTTCTTTTTCTTAGATTCAGGGGGAATAGGAGTTGCTACGTCCTCAGTAAGCCCATTAAACTTGAATAAATCCCCATCTATTTTTGCATGTTTTATACTCATATTACCTCTTCAGTTTTTCAAGTGTATTCCAAATATTTTTATACGGTTTAATACTTTTATTTGGTGTAATACCTTTCTCTTTTTTCTTTTTAGTTACCATATCTAGTAGTTTAGCATGTGCTATTAACACTTTTGCTTGGAAGGCTGTCAACCCAGTTATTATAATGTGTGGTTTATCAAACAAATGTTTAATTGCAGCATTATATTCCATAGTACTATACAATCCTCTAAGTTGGTCAATAACTTCTTTACTGACAGGAGAATTGTCTATGACAGACTGCTCGACATCTTCTTTTTTAAGGTGTATCTTTTTCGAATACATAATTATTGCGAGTCCCCCCATATACTTTTGTATCCGCTATCATTTAGTAACAGTTTTTTGTTATACTTATATAGCCAGTTAAGGTTCTTAGATTCTCCTGGTGTAATTTTCCAACCGTATCTGGGGAAACAGCTTACTTTAAGTATACCTAGTATTCCAAATATACTAGGCAAACTTGTAGTCAAGGCACGTAAATAATCACCCTTTGTTGGTGGTAATTTCTGTGTTTTGTTAGATTCTAACCTCGATCTCTGTAAATAAGCAAAAGATATACCAAAATTAAAACTAAAACCTACTAAATAAGATATTGTTACTATAATTTCTATTGTAAGATTAGTCATCTTTTCTCTTTTTCCATATATTTCATTAAATGGGTCAATATTGGTGTTCTGTAAAGTAAAGCCTTTACACTTTCGAAAGACATAAAGTGTGAAACTCTCATGTTATAAGGAAGTTTTACCTTTCTTAATCCTTTTGTATTTATTACTACATCGTATATAATATACTGATATATGACATTTTTAAACTCTGTGGTTCCTGGTAGTATTAGTGGTACACTATCTTTTGTATTTACTATGCAAATAACAGCAGCTATATCAGTATTTGGAAGATGAGAAAATAACGTTTCCATTATATTTTCATATTGAACAGTGGGTATGGTCCATGTAGTACTCTTACCTGACAGATATAATAGTATAGCAGATCTATTCTCATTCCAAATTCTAAAACCTATTTCTTGTTTTAGGCCGTTGTCCAATTTATGTATCTCCTATTCTTCTTCTTCAGTAGTTTTAGTCTTTATAACTACAATTGTTTCATATACAGTAAGACACCCTGTAATTCGTATACTATGTGACAATTTTAATGGGGCGAATGTTATTGACCCATCACCGTTCCATGTTACCTTAGAACATGTTTTCCATTCTTCAACGGATCCATCAGGGTTAATTCTTATGATAGTAGTGTATGATTTTTCTATCTCACACCCACAGAATACCAGTGTAATGGCTAATAATATCAACAACGTTTTTAATGTCATGCGGTGCTCCTCTATGATTCGCTTGGGTTACCAAATGTTACTTTTTTTGTAGTATCATACGGTAAAGAAAACCCTTTTCCCTTTAGAGCGAATGTAGGAATAAGTCTGACGATCCCATCTGAACATAGCATACGGGCTACCCCTGGGTCTCCTGTCCAATTGAGAAAAGATGCTTTATATTTTGCAAGCCCCTTTAATATCTTTCCAGAAAAGCCTCCATAGCTAAAATTTCTTATGATAAATGGGTAAGGATCATCCATAGCGTTGAATTCTTCTTCTACAGCCATACATTCTTCTTTGGTCAGTTTGACTTTTATGCTGCTCTCTGAGTTTGAAGAACTTGATACTGGTACACCATTTATTACAAATTCAAATAGTGTGCTGCCTTCTATTTCGTTAAATTCAATACTATTTGGTATACTTAAAGGTTTATAGTTATAGATATTATATTTCATTATATTACATTCCTTTATGTTTACGTTTTACTTGGGTAACCAAATATTATTTTACTCTTGCTTTTTTTGATTTTTGGCTATGTAAATCTCCTTCTGCCAATGATTTATTTAGTGAATCTTTTTCCCCCGCAGCACTAAAAGACATAGTACCGTCTTTCCAACATTCAAGCAACCTGGCATATGCGGTCTTTCGTCTGCGTTGTTTCCTATTAGGAAAATTCTTCTGTTTCATATTTACTCCATAGGTGTGATTGTTATTATTGTTTATTGTTCTTTCTTGATCAGAAAAAAGGAATGAATGATGGGTATTCCTCATCTACATCGTACAAAAAATCAATCATATAACCTCTTAACTCTTCAAATTCTTTCTTTGTTGTTGTATCACTTTCTGATAATACTACAATTGCTATACATTTATCAATATTTTCTCGTAATTCTCTTGCAGAGAATATTGCTACATTATAAATTTCAAATGTAGCATTATCTCTTGTTTCTTCTTTATCTGGAGGGTGGATAGCCCAAAAAGAATACCAATGACCGTTTCCTCTTTCTCCCCATCTACTATATCCCATGGTTCATCTCATCTTATTTTTTTTCATTTACACTCATTGACAAGAGCGCCTCCAAATCGGATATACAATTGCCTATTATACTAGCTGTATTGGAATTATCTTTATTTTCAAATGATTTTGCTATATTTTTCCAACCAGCCAACAATCCTTTTAATCTCTGATTTCCTGCGTTCTTTGATGAAGTTACAAACGTTTTTTTGTTAAGAAACTCAGTAATAGCTTCACCAAGAACATCAGATTCAAAATGATTTACAAGTTCACAGATAGATTGTTTTTCTCCGTTTGGATGACAAACGCCTATAAACTTGGTACTAGGTTCATATTTGAAAATCCACCCATTGTCTTGATATCCTTCTATTACACTTTTCATATTTAATCCTTTAGGGCCACAGATTTTCAATCTATGACCCTATTCTGATTAGTGGATTTAAGCTGTGCTTATACATCTTCATCAAATGATGGGCATTCTTTTTCTACATCTACTTGGTCCACAGGCGTATGTTTGTATACATTTATAGCATTACACCTGAAGTATTTCTCGGCTTTTTCGACAAAGGACGGCAGTACTTTTGCTATTGACTTTGGTATTACATCATTTCCGATTGTAAATATACCAGACCCTCGGGAAGTCAAAGAATCAACCAATCCACGAATGACAGCTATATTGACTGCATCCTTCTTGGTAAATGAAAGCGGTTCTCTTGGAACCATTTTCCCAGTTTGTATCTCTTCAGCATTGAAATTATCCAATTCAGATTTCATCTGTTTTTTGAATCCTTCCAGTCTTTTAGACCAGCCTATTCTCAGGTTACCTTCATAAAGAAAAGCTACCACAACCCCGTAGGGCTCTCCCTTTGTAACAAAATACTCTATGGTATCCTTGTCGGTTGCATTGCTCCCGAGAACATAACCATCTCGACCTTTCCTGACATATCTTATCAGAACAGGCTCTCTTTTGTTAACCCCGTCTTTGTTGAGGGTTATGATATTAGTTGCTATGTCTTTAAGTTCGTTAGTTAACTCAAGCTTGTTAGGCATCGGTATTCCATATAGGGTATATCTGTCAGTTTTAGATGGTACCAATTTAACCTTACCTTCACCAATTTCTAACTCCCTGGCAGGAACCATAATACCTTTGTATGATACTCTTTTCGTGGTTTTCTGCTCACTCATGTCACTACTCCTTCCATTTATATTGTTTTAAGATTTTAATTAATTGCCGGCAAACCAACAAACGGGCAGGCTACCGAACAGGGGGAGACAGGCTGTTCTATTTCTATTTTACAAAAGCTGTTTTAGTCTAATAATCTGGGCCATCTACCCACCAAGTATGCCCACATGATTGGCATCTATATTGGTAGTCTTCATGGGCTCCATCTGAGGATTCCCATTCTCTATACTTTACTGTTTTTTTTCTGCATTTGGGACACCTTGTGTTTGTTCTTTTATCAAATAAGGTTGAACTACTTTTTATTATCTTTTTTCTCATCTTGTGTCCTATTCCTATTTTGTAAACTTTTTTTAGCCAACAATTTTAACCAGTATAGATAGTTTGAATCAGATAGTCCAAAAAACCTCTGTGTTTGTTTTTTGTCAGAACTATACAGATATAGAGTAATAGTCCATTCATAAGATCTTTTGTATTTTTGGCATTCTTCATATGATTTTGTTGATCTGATTACCAAGAGTCCTTCTTCTGTAATTTTAACCGGACTTCCGATTTTTTTCATATATCACCTAAATATCAAATTTTTTTGCAATTGACAACATATCTATATGACACGCCATATCTTCTGCACGTATACTTCTAAACTCTGGTATATTACCATTTGTAAGTAGATACCCTTCTATTCTTCCGTCCTTGAAATAAAACACTGTTCTGTTTTTCAAACCTCTATTTTTGGCCCAAGCTGTTAAATTTTGAGCCATTCCTTTAGCATCGTCTAAAATAATACCGTTTTTTAATTTTGTTAGCGCCATAATATTATCCGATTAACAATGTTAGTTGCTAGAATAGCCAATTAAAAGATAGTTGACTTTCAGCAAGGACTGGTCTATACAATTGATACACCAACGGTAAATATCATTGTATTTGCAATTTATGTTTCTCATAGTCCAGCCTTTTTAGTTTACGTATTCAAAATGCCACAGTGTCCAATAGTTAGAACAAATAATTACTGCTCCTCCACCAACAATTGCCCCAATAGATGCAGCTATAATTGGTGGTATTTTGAACTCTATAAAGAATAATAAAAGAATAAGAGTAAGTAGAAAGAAGGTTAGAAATGCTTTTCCTAAATTTTTCCAATGGAAATGTGTTTTTGTCATATTATTTTCCTAATAAAGTTAAATTGTGTGTGTCAGACTCTTCCGGCGTGCCCACATCTATAACCAGTTTATTATCATCCTCATCAACATATATAGACAGACATTCAAGATCTACTCCACCTATGGTACAGAATGTAATTTTCGGATTTGGACTACCCTCCTCACACTCTTCTTGCATCCTTTTAACGAATTCTTTTAGTTTCATTGATTTCCCATCGTCCTTCATTACTCATTAGTTGTATTAAATAACTGTTTATTGTTATGTATTTCAAGCGGATTACAGAGTTTCTCTTCGTCTTCTTTCAGTTTCAGCTTTGAAATTAATAATAGGTTTAACATGATTAGTAATATAACCTGTTTCAAAGATTGCTTTTTCGATCAGTTTAGCATCTTTATATGCCTCTTTGACTTCATCGGTTGGCACAACGCTTGAGAATATACCACTTTCATGCATACGTTTCTTAACCTCATCACCATCAAACTGTTCATTTGCCCATGTTCTGGATCCAACACGCCCAGCTCCATGTGGTGCAGAAAAATTCCAATCTTTATTACTTCTACCAAGGCCTATTAACATACCATCTTCCATGTTTAATGGTATTAGTATTCGTTCTTCTACACGGGAAGAAATTGCTCCTTTTCTTATAATCAAATCTCTAAAATCGATGTAATTATGTATCGAAGTTACTGTATCTTTCGGATCAGTATCCATAAATTGGAGCATTTTGCACATTATTAAGTCTCTATTGACTGTTGCATAAAAATGAGCAAAAATACTGTCTATAAAATACCCAAACATATGCTCACCTTCAAGATACTCAAGCCCCTTGGCTGATGATAATGTTGATTTTACTGCATTAATTCTGGTTTGCCATTGAGAAGATGGAAATTCACGCTTAATGCCTTTAATAGTTATATCTCTGTGATAGGCAAGTCTATCAACAGTATCTTTTTCTGCTATTTTCTGCCAGTAGTTTGCTATTTTCAAACCGAGATTTCTTGAACCTGAGTGTACTGTAACCCATCCATTCTCTTTTTCATCTCTACCTATCTCTATGAAATGATTGCCCCCACCGAGAGTACCAAGGCTACGTTGAGCATACCATTGGTCTATTCCAATATGCTCACACATATTCTTGAACCAATCATAACTATAATTAGTTAATGGATATTTGGTGTCGAATTTTCTATTATATACCATTACAAATTTTCTGAAGTATTCAGACACTTTGTCATATGGAAAGTCACGCTCCATGTTGAGCTTTGGTTTATCGTGTACCTTCATACCCATAGGTATTACTTGTCTTACCTTTTGATCAAACTCTTCAATATTTTCTATATTATCTATTGCTTTTGGGTCTATTCTCATTGATAATAAACCACATGATAAATCGACCCCAACTATGTTTGGTATTATTCTATCACTAAGTTCCATTGTAAAACCTATTACAGAACCTTTACCTGCATGACAATCAGGCATTATCACTATTGGTTGTGTAAAGGAAGGATCATTCGTCATTTGGATTATTTGCTCAATAGTGGTTTTGTCTATTTCGTCTATCATTACTTTTGCTGTTGTGTAGTCTCCTTTGTATTCTATCATTGTTTACCCTTTCTTTATTTTGCTATTGTCTTTTTGTATAAGAGTATACCCTGTTTAGCTATATCCATTCTTGTTGTCTTACCTTTATGTTGTTTTGGAGAACATAGCTGAGGATCTTCTTTATGGACGATCACAGCGGTTTTTATTACAGTTTGATATGTAACTTTAAACTCTTTTGCCCATTCAGTGGTAGTTTTAGTATGCCAACCATTAATCATTCTAACCACGTCCCTCGGTGTTAGGGATTTTCTTGATTTTGGACGTTTGCTTTTTGTTTCCCCCGTTATTTTTAAGCATTTTTTACATGTGACTTTCAATGCAAATATGGAATGTATATGTGCATTATCTAAAGGTTCACCACATAAAGTCTCTTTGGCTGACATATACCCACAATCTACATAATGTATCTTTTCTTCTACCCCGTTGCCGAAAATTATTACTCTTTTCATAAATACCTCCAATTTCTGTTTAATATATTGTAATCTCCTTCCATTCGAGGGCTCTTTTAATCTTGAGCAATTTCTTTCTTTATAGACTTTACCTCTTTTCCTATATTAACAATTACTTGTTTGATGCCTCCTTCTTTGTCTACTAATTTATTACATGATCGAATATTAAGAAATATTACAGTAATGAGAACTATAATGATCATTATTACAACCTTCTCTACGGTAGGGAGTTTCATAATGAGATCTTTACCAGGAATTTTCATAACGTTTACCTCTTTTTTGTTGTTGTCTTTGTGTTAAGGGTATTTTGGGATCACCAATTCCTTTCCTTAAAGTATATAAGATTATTAGAAGGTTCTTTACATTTTTACAAAATCTTAAAAATTTTTGCAGTTTATTTTCTGTTGGTAAATCGTTGAGAACATCTTCAATACTTCTCATCATCTTGGATGTCCTATGTCAAATTTTGTATGATTCAACCATACCTCAAAAGGTCTGTCCCCAATGGTATTTTTCATTACTTTTACCATTAAATTTTCAATTACCGCTCTGCTCAGGGTAACATCATTAAGATAAAGTTTTCGATAAGCAAGTTGAACAACTTCTATCAATTCTTTTTCTTTGTTTGAAAGCATTTTCTTACCCTTTCTACCAGATAGGAGCACCGGTATAAGTATATATTAACCAACTTCCTGGTTGCCCCTCAATTATAGAACATCCAGTATCGGTTGATAAGGACCATGTGCTATATAATCTACTTCCATCTACATCTTCATTATATGCCCTAACCCGAATTTCGAAATGTCTTGATGACTTTGGTAATTTTGGGAAAGTATATGAAGTAGTAGTAGTTTCTACTATTTCAGTTTCTAACCCTGTGTAAAAGAAATGTACTATTTTTAATTGGTACCCAATTGTGTTTTCTTGAGCATCCCAGGTTACAGTTATTGAGTCATTAACAGGAACTCTATATAGTCCTCCGTAAAACTCAAAAGAATTTGATTTAACCGGGAACATTAAAATAATACTTACCAATATAATTGCAAGGATGGATTTTTTCATAATATTTTGGATTAATGGTTTTCTCATTTTTATTTCCTCATTTATCTAATTGGTTTTAGATTATGTATTTCATCAGGGATAAATGGATCAAAATATTTGTCCCAGTATTGATGAACAGTTGCCTCTGCTGTCAGATCTACAGCATAGTTAAATAGTGCTATACGTTCAGGTACACTAAAAGTATTTTGACGTATTTTATACTCTGTAGTAACCCCTTTGTATTTTACTATAAAACTCCTGGATTCTACGTGGCTACAAAGCATTACTATGCCTATTACTACTATACAAATCATGCTGAAAACTGTGGTACCATAGAACGTTGCTTTACAGGTATACAGAAATGTGAACACAACATTAATCTTCTTTCCAGCATAATAGTCATCTATGTTGTAACCTAAAATTATAGCCAGTATTGTATACATAATAATAATCGCAGTTGGTATAAGTACTATAAACCATCCTAACATAATATTTTCCTTTCTTTAGTATAATATTGGGAATTCTTCTTCTATTGAACGCAATAATTCAAGCGCTATCTCTGAATGTCTTTTAGATACAAGGATAATATGTCTATTTTCACATATGGGTGTTAATATGTAATCATTATCCACATCGATACAAACACATGCTCCTATTACAGGAATTCTTTTATCATGTAATAAATTCAAAAACATTTCAGCGTTTGTTAAATCTTCTACCTGTATTATTGAAATATCCTTTTCCATATAGTTACCCTGTTGCATTTATCGAACTTACAACACTGTTCATTATATCACGATCCTTTCTTGGCACTATTATTACATAGCCTTTTTTACAGGACTGGCCAATTCCATATTGACATCTCTTTTTTCCATCATAAGCCACACATCCACATTTATTACTAACAAGGACGCCAAGGTTATCTAGTATATGTGATATTTTCTCTACTTTGTCAAATTCTAAAACATCAATTGTAAATGTATCTGGTTTCATTATTACCTCTTATATTATCTACCGATTATCTTTTTTATAACCTTCTTTTTCTTCTTTACCCCTTTTTTTCTTTTAACATACTTTACGCAGTTTTCAGTATCAGAATTGGGGCATTCTGCACAATTACCATCACATATGTGTTTAGGTTTTCTTACTTTTTTCTTCTTCTTTTTAGCCATATTACTTTTCTTCCTTTTTTTTCAGGTTCAAGCATTCTTTGAACAACATTCTCAGGGGACCCCCCCCCCCCTTATGAGGTTTTTTTCGCTTGGGTAGTTATTTTAATCAATATGTCCTCTACATCCACACTATCATATTCCAGATACTCTGTTACACGTGCTATATCTTCCATAGTTAATTTTATTAGTTTGTATTTAGGGGCCTTACATTTCCTCATTTTATAATAGAGTCTTCCTGATTCATGTTTCAACTGAATCCTTGTACCTACTTCTTCCGAAAGAGCACATATTCTTATAAGCTCCCTTGTAAGGGTGCGAGTTACTGTATATCTGACCCAAGACGTGCCCTCTGTATTTGCATATTTAGCAAAATCTGTATTATTTAGATCTTCTATTGTGCGTATTTCGGTAGTATCTAAAAGAGGTCTATTTATACTCAAAAGTTCCATTTTAATTTTTCCTTTCAGAGAATATGTGGTTGGTTTATGTATTGGGGCACTGTTGTTACACCGATACTACAAACTGGTGTTGCCTCTATTCGTGAATAGGAAAATAATACTATGAATACTATAGCTAGGGCTATTAATAGCCATAATAAAAAAGTTGATTCTTTTATTTTCATAATCTATTCCTTCTTCTTTTGTGATCTGGGGTGCTGGTGTCGCACCAGCCGCACCGAGCTTCCAAAGCCCAGCAGACACTCCGCCGTTACCCCAGATTAATGACTTCAATACGATTAATACTTGTTTATCTGAATTTCATCCTTTTTTACACGGGTATAACCAACTCTTGTTTGGGCAAGTCTGTTCCGTATAAATACCTTCTCATGTTTTATCAATTTGGTTGCTTCATCCCGAGTATTTACAAGTCCAAGACGTAGCATCCAAGTTGATGCCTTAGCCGTATGTCGTCCTTCTCTTGATCTGCTCATAGTCTTTTTCTTAAAACATAATCACATTTAGAACATACTTATTCAGGATTGTTTATTTCTTTTCGATGTAAATCCATAAATAATGGCAAGAATGCCACCTACATCAGCCAAAACAGAAATGCTTTCGATAGCCAGCTCTGCACATTCTGTTTGGAGTGGTGTAAAAGATCCTATACCTTTTCCTTTACTAATTACAGAAAGATCAGTAACAAGGTACATATTAATAATTTCTGCTGAAAAATAATTTACTCCGATTCCTATCATTAATACAGAGATTCCAAGTAAGACAAATCCTGCTTTATAATCTGCTTTTCCCATTTTAATTATTCCCTTTGCTAGAGTTCGTCCATGATTTCACCATTTCCACAAGTCAGTGCGTATACAATACCGTTATCTTTTATTTGGCTAAAACACTCTTCCATTTCTTCTTCTGTGTCAAATACTAGTACTCCTTCACAAATATTCAGACCGAAGTAAAAATCTTCCAGTTCTTTCTGTTTGAAAAATGGGGTTGTTTCTATTACCTCCTCGATAGTAGTTTTTCTGTTAAATGAAATATATATACAGAATTTAGATGTGTATCTAGTATATGCTTCAATCAAATCTGCTATACTTAATATTTTCATTTCTTCCCCCAACTTTTATTGATAGGTTATGTTTCCTTTTCCTTTCACATAGTTGGTAATGTCGTCTGTTTGAACGGTTTGATCTATAACAAAACTTTATTACTATAAAATATCTCCCCCATTGACCACCCAAGATTTACCATTGATCCCTCTTTGGTTGAAAGATCACATATTTCGTTAAGTGCCTTGGTGGTAACTGGTAATACAATGTGTCTAACCCATGACTCATATTGTTTATCAGCATACTTACTAAAATTAACGGAGTTCAAGTCATCAACAGTTTTTATTTTTGTGATATCAAGACGTTCCTGTATCAGTTTTGTTTGCATTTGATTTTCTCCCTTTTTTATTGTAGTAAGTCTATCCAGGTACTATCATTGTATTTAGGATCTTCCTTAATACGCTCTATAACCATGTCTTCACATTCTTTCCAACCACTTGCCCTTCCTTTCCAATATCCGTTCCGATAAGAGACTCTGACACAACTATAGAGCAATACTACTATAAGTACAATAAGTCCTACAAGTATAATACAAAAACTTATGTATCCCATTTTTTATATTTCCTTTCTTACTAAATTTTGTTTTTCTTATGTATGTTGATACAGAAATTTACCATCTCTTTTTTGAATACATTTTTTATTAAAAGTAGTATAATTAATCCACTCCGTATATTTTTACTTTGTCTTTATAAAACCATGGAAACATGTCGCGACGTAATTTTGCACGATAAATTTTTCCTTGATCTCTTCTTTTCAAGTTATAAATCACTATTCCTTCTGCGAAAACGGTGTTGTCGCCACGTTTAGTAGTAAACCTGGAATACAGATAGTCTTTAAACCAATTACTCCAATTTTCAAAAGAGCGGTCGTGCTCATCAAACGAGTTGTATCTAAGGTGCTTTATAGCCTTTTCAAACGGATACCACAAATGTGTCGTCAGTCCATACGGATTCCCTTGTAACTTTGGGCCTATCAACTCACCGTCCTGTTCACCATCTTTTTCTACATAGCCTTTTCCGATAGAGAGAAAGACCCCTTCAAGAAGATGGGACTGCCCTTTAATTACTTGGAGTATGTCTATTATATTTTTTCTATTTTGTACTGCTAATAACCTTCCTCTCTCTGTTAGGATTTTAAGATTTGTTCCGTTTAACTTTTCAACTGCAAACGTATCAGGATCGTCGAAAACCCATTCATACCCTGGGCTGATTTCATCTGCAATCAAATATACCTCTGGGCTGCGTAGTTGTAAAGATCTCCCATATTTTTCCCAATCTTCTACATTTACATTAAATGACTTTCTTACAAATGGACAATATAATTTAGGAAAGTTTGGTAATTTTATCATAATTTATCACCTCATCTTCGTTTCTTTATGTTTTTCATACGCGGTTACTGAAAATAATATAAAGTATATTAAGGTTACTATAAATATGTACCAATGATCCCTTATTCCAAAGACAACGAGCATAACTATTACTTCTGCTATTATACATAAGATATTTTTATAGGTAGCATCTTTTGGCACATTGGAATTATCTATGTATAATGAATATACTGATATCCCTAGTAATATATGTATAAAGATTCCACATATTACTAATGCTATTATGGAATCATGTGTATATACGAATATAAGAGAAAGATAAAATACTGCATATAGAAGGTATTGTTTTACAAAATTTATTATTAGCATATCAAATTTCCTTTATAGTAAATTAGAAATTAAGTATCATTAAATATCTATTATAGTTTATATTCATTCTTGGCCTATAATAATATACCCCACTGTTTCAGCAATATGATCTGTTTCATTATCACGAGATTGTCCTTCACTTACCTTAATATCGATTTGTGAAACGTCCATATTTTTGAATTGTAAATTAGCAGCATCGCTACCCTTAGTTGTCTGCATGTTAGCAAAAAACATAGGATTAGGGAATATCTCTTCATAAATGATAGTTTGCCAATCATCTGTAACTACGTTGTCAGTTTTTGCAACTTTAAAAGACAAATTTCCTATCACTCCAGAAGATGGTTCCCAAGCAATGTATGAAATAGTTTCAATAGCATGTGTTTGATTATTAAGTTCTTGTTCTTGCATACGGAGTCCAAAACCAGTAGTGCTGATATTTCGTATCCTAATGTTAACTACATCCTCTTCTTGACAACTACAGACAGAGGCAATTATTACTGGTATTTGATTAAACGGGTTGTCAAAAGTAATCTGTTTAAAAGAAGTCATAACATTTGTGTTAAACGTTTTGGCTTCTACCATTGCACCACAAGGTAAAATGTATGTACCTTGTTCCATTACAATATAATTTACACTTTCATCACTATGATTTCCATCTAAATAATCCCATTCCTGAACATATATATCAAAACCATTAGAATCTACATCACAAATTCTTACAACAAACGGATCTTCTTCATTACAACTTGTTGAGTTAGCCACTATTACAGGATTTAAGAAGGGGTTACGAAATATGATTTCTTTTCTACTATGATTTACACTAATATTACTAGGATTAATTATATTAGTTTCAGATATAGAAAGTGTAATCCCGGTTGGTGGATTAGGAGCCTCTATGTGGGGTTCTTCGTCTTTTACCTTTACACTTACCTCATTCGATCTGCTACTTTCATCGGTATCAGAATAAGCAGTTAGTACCCAATACCATTGGCCATTAGGTATATCATGTAAAGCATGTGTTTCAGTTCCGGCAGGAATTATGGCAACTGCATTTTCTTTTCCAAAAGTATATTGGCCCTGAGTGCTGGTCTGATATAAAAGATAACCTACTAAAATTTCTTCAGAATTTTCGTCCCAAACGAAAGTTACGGTCGAATTTGCATAGCATAATGCTGGCAGCCATAAAATTGAGATTAGTATTAATAAAAACTTTTGATAAAGGAAATATTGATGTTTTTTCATTTTTAATTTCTCCTAATATTTAATAACTATGTTAGTTTATTCACACAATGTAATATTCCTATATAATTTGTGGTAATGTTAATTTTATCACCAGTTTGTTTACTCCATATATTATTTCAGGTTTTGATACACACCTTTGTCCTACTGTATTGTTTGCTATTTTATCAAAGTTAAGTTTATATATGTTATTATCTTTTTTCAGAATATCATCAATTATTTTGATATAATAAGTTTTATTGTATCTCGCTGCTTCATCACAAGATAGTACTTTACCAGTTTTACATCCGGTATACATAATAGCAACATCTGGATTTTGGGTTCTTTTCACAAATTTAAAGTGGGGACTAATAGGGTTATATACTCTTTTATAGATCTTTCTTTTATACTCCAATTTTTCCCATATCTGGAAACAACAGTTTACATGGTGGGACTTACCATTCAAAATAAACGAATTATGTGGCAAATCAGATTCATGGATTATATGAAAATATGGGTCTAATCGGTTTTGAAAATACTGTTTTTTGACCGACATTGGAAGGATAGTAACTATAAATTTGCTTACTCTAGCACATTTATTAAAAAATGCAATAGCTAAGTTGTTATTAGTCCCGAAAGGGGGGAAGCAGACTGTTGTAACTGTTGATTCAGGACACAATAAATCATGTTCCAGGAAATTTTCAGATAATATAAACGGGCCTTTTGGATCAATATCATATGCAAATGCACGATTTCTGCCAAACTTTCTTATTAGTAAAGCTATCATTTCTCCTTTTCCACCAGCCGTGTCTATAAAGTAACGTGTTTCCGGAATACACCTTACTATCATAACTTCTAATATTAATGGAAACATTTCAGGTGTAAGATAATATTGGTCTAATGCATTTCTTTTACTCATTTATTATACCTTTAAAAAGTCTATGACATCCTAGTCTTACAAATAGAAAGATAAGGATTAAGATTATTATTGATATTATTGTAGAAGGTTTAAGCGGTATTCCCATATTACTGCACTTTTTCCATTTTATTTAATATTTTTGTAGTATCTTTATCTATTCTGAAAGACTCATCTAGATATTCACCTTCTGGTAATATGAGATCATCTATTCTCTTTTCTGCATTCTCAATAGCGTTCTCAACGCTAGTTCCTTCAACTTTTATTATTCCAACCTCTGTCCACGAGACAGCTACTTTGTATCTGGTCCATGTTATTGCTACTTTATGTTCCACTAATATCTTCCTCTTTTTCTTACATTGTTCTGTAAGGGTTCTTTGTGTTTCGAAGATCTTCCTTTGAACAACTCAATGGGACCTTTTCTCCTATTGCCAGATCGCTTGCAAACGTAGTTTGAAAAAGATACGGTGATAGGTCAACCCCACCACCGTATTCATATGTTGTACATAGAGTTACTTTACTGCCTTTTTCACTTTGACCTGTGTTTTTCTTGTTGCTTCAAGTATCGGTAAATTGGCTTCAGTGGCTATATAAATCACCTCTGAGCTACCATCATGTAATCCCTGAATCCAGAGATATCTTAGATAGGCTTCATTGTCTTTTAAGCTAGTACCGATAATCTCGTTTGCTTTAGCAACCCCTTCTGCTCTTTTAACTTCTACTTCGGCCAAGTAAGTTGCTGATTCCGTCTGTGCTTGTGCTTCTTTGATAACAATTTGTCTGTCCCACTCTGCCTGTTTCAGAGCTGCTTTTCCTGAAAGCCCTTTCTGCCATACATTATAGATCGGACACCCGCCCATTCCTAAAGCTATCAACATAACAAGACCCAAACACCCTATTGTAATCCATTTTCCCATGTTTCATTCTCCTTCCGTTTATCATTTGTTTAAAAAATCTGGGCAACTCTCCCATTCAAGATTTTCATCTTGAAGCCCACTCCCTTCCCAATATCCTTTAAGACAGTATTCAGAACTGTGCCCTTCTTTATACTCCTCACTACTTTTATTTTTACAACAATCACATTTCATGTCAGATCTTTAGCTCTGTTAAAAAAAATGCGGTGACAGGTCTAACTTGCTATCACCACATTTCTACACATTAATTTAATTATATTATATTATTTCCTTTTCTTATCTTTTTTAATTACTTGTTGCTTTTAATCACCTCCTTTGATCCTATTTCTTATTACTATGGGCCAACAACCACCGCAAAACGGTGGAGACAACCAAAAAACCAACAACCCCAAGTTTCTACCTCTTTATCTTTTTACCACACCACTCACATATGTCAAAAAGATATTCTTTGTAATATACCAGACTTCTGACTTGTGAGTGTGTTGCAAATCCCCATGTACAATTTATCTTCAAATAGGGATTTGGCTTTTCATCATGCCTTGGTGAAAACTTATGTTGACCACCCCCATTGTAGCATCGCGATTTTCTAAAAAACATCCTTTTTCCTTTGAACATCCCTTGTTGTTTATTTAGACCTACATCCGCTTTCCAACAAATCGTTAAAACGTTGGTTACATTCTGTACATACACCTTCGCTATAGTGTATTTTGCAACCACAATCTTTGCATTCTGCAGCATGAACGATACACGCTCCATCCACCACCCCTGGTTTACCACATTTATCGCATGGTTTAAACATATTCTTATTCCTTTCTTATTAGTTGAAGCCCCTATGCAGCTTCGTCATAGCCCATTGGAGTACCGCATTCAAATAGATAAATGTCCCATCCTTCAAAATAAAACCAACTTCTGGACAACATCTACCCGTTTTCTCGTTTTGGAGTATTTCCATGCCCGTAAAGATGAGTACTCTACTCTTGGTTGTTGTATTATACTTATTAATTACATTTTTATTGTGTTTGGCTCCGAGAGGCGGATTCGAACCACCGTGAGGACATTAACAGTGCACCATCCTACCGCTGGATGATCTCGGATCATTCCTTCCCTTTGCTATATCCCTCATTGCCCCAGCCAATTGTTCCTTTCTTCAATATAAAGTTAGTACAAGACACAGTTCTTTTCATTCTATGGCCACATTTAGTACATATTGGCAAGTCATCAGAAAATTTCAGCAATCGTTCTATTGTATTACCACATTGACAATGAAATTCATATAGTGGCATTTTGTCTACCTCCTGATCACATTTTTGTTTTATACATAGTTATAACCTATCCACCATGTTTTTAATCTATAACGTAGTGCAGCACTTGTTATGCCCAAAAATTCAGCCGCATCTTTCATACTTCTAAAGTATTTGCCTTCTACTATTACTGCTTTTTCGTGCGTCATTGCTCTTTTCTCTACTGCTTTTTCAGAATAGGCCATTTCACTGAGCCTCTTTCCTTTATTCATTTTGGATAATTTCTGTCTTGTCTTTTTAGAAACAGATTTACCATACATAGGACTATCTTTTCCTGTATAACAGCCTTTCAGTGCTTTTGATATCTTTTGTCTTGTTTCTTTTGGAACCTTGTGCCCTTTATTTAGTTCAGATAACTTCCGTTTTGTTTCTTCTGAATGATGTTTACCATAGAAATGATGATCTTTTCCTGTGCGCTTACATTTATTTTGAGCTATAGACATTCTTTGTTTTGTTTCTTTTGAAGGAACGGCATTTCCACCACCAGTATTAAGATTATACCCATTATTGTTGGTATCATATAACTTTATGTAATAAATTTCTAGTTTATTTAAATCATGTATATTGACACATTCATGTAAAACTTCCCAATCAAAACTTTTTGGGCCATATTTTCTTATAGCGCTGTGAAAATACATTGTTTTTTTGTGACCAATGGCGTCTGATATATGATTATTAATCCGAAAATTCAAATTTTTGGTAGTTTGTCCTATGTACTCCTTTCCATTAATCCTGTTTGTTGCCATGTAAACTATCAATTTATAAACTCCTATTATATAACCGTGACACCTTTTATTTTGTCTCAAAATATGAAAGAAGTACAAGACACTGCTTTTTTCATTTTCTCTCCGCATTTAGGACATGAGGGGGTCTCCTCGTCTAATTTAAGGATAGTTTCTTCTTCGTAACCACACTTACAGTAAATGTTATACAACGGTACTTGTTTTACTCCTTTTTTCTTTTCTATTTATTCTTACTTATCTTTTCTATCTTTTTCATTTCCACAGACAGTACATCTGATTTTGTCCTCTTTACTGGTACATTCATTATGTACCCGCATGTTTTTGCCATACTTCTCATCCTGGAACTCGTGTTTACAATTACATTTCCTTATCATTTTTTGTTACCCCCACTTCTATCTATTTTATGTTATTAAGTATTCTCTAGGGCCCTTGCCAAAAAGTGAAGCAGTAATCTTTTTTGTTTTAACAATGGGCAAAACTCCTGTTGGATGGTTTTCCAAATCAGTCTCATTTCTTTCTACAACAGAGTGTGCCATAATCCCCATACCTTGCCAGTATGCTTGGGCAAGAGCTAAGCTTTTTGCTAGAACTACTGACTCAACTTCGCCCTTATAAGTTTTTGCTATAAATATTGGCATCTTCACCTCTTTTTGAAAGTGTATAAGATAATAAATATTAATGCTATCGGTCCTGTTAATATTATGGCTAATACTATAATTGGGTCATCGCCCATCCGTTTTAGACATGGTTTATCAAACCTTGTATAAGGTCTATATTGGTATCTATGTGGTAAAAAACAGGTCATAAAACCACTTATGCTTATACTTATTATAAATAGAAATGGTAATAAAAAGAAGTTATCGGATTCTCTTGCTATAGCTATTAGGATTACTCCTACTATTAGACTGATCCCAATAGTGGTGCACAATTTTGTGTTTATTTTGTAATAGTTAAACATAATTTTACCTTTTCTGCATTTTTAAATGCTGACTCCATTGTTGTTTTTACTAGTGGACGTTTTCTAAATTTGTAATCAATCTCTTCAGTAATACCAGCACAATTTTCCAAATGTGCTGATGAAACATTATAGGCAACATTGTTATATATAAACGTTGCGCTAGTTCGAAACATATTACAGTTATACTTTTTTCCAACTTCTGGCACAAAACCAAGTGGAAAGATAATTGTTGGTTTTTCCCATCTATTCATTGCTTTCTGTATATGCCCCCATTTATCATCATATAAATGTTCGAATGACAGTTCAGTATTCATATTATTTTCCTTTCATATATGTGCGATTGAACAAAGATATTCTAAATGCTGATAATCTTCTTTTTTTTGAAAAGCAGCATCACATGTATCACAAACATACAATGGCTGCTTCAGTATAACAACTGTACCATAATGTATATTCTCTCTATGCTTAGTAAGTTTGCCCTTTCTACAAAGTTTACAAGCATACACTTCTTCATTCATTTTGTGCCTCTTAATACAATAAAGCGTTTCTTTATTATTGGCTTTACAGTAGTATAATCTACACACGGTTGTTGTATGCGTGATATTATTACTATAGAGTCAATGTTGTTGATTGTATAAACATTACCACTATCTGTGCTCAGAGCTAAAAGCTTCAAAAACGGGTCTTTACCAAATATATAGATAATTACATCCCCTTTTTCCTTACTCTTTTCATTGTATGTAAATTTGCCCCAATAAAACCCAGGAACAATATCTTTTTTGTCTATAATATTAGGATTTAATGACCCATAATGTGAGATTTTAGAGCCAAGTATAAAGTCTGGACAGTTTTCCATAGCTCTATAACGTCTCGGGCTCTGCCCATTGATATTCCATGTTTCCCAGATTAAAAAGGGTTCCTGTCCTGAAATACGGACAATCTTAAGTCTCGTTTCTTCAACTAGTTTGTTTTTTAGAGGTGTGTTCTTTTGGTTTTTTTTCTTAGATATTGCCCAATAAAAACCAGGAAACAGTTTTGGCACTGTTCTCTTTTTTGGTAAATTAATTAAGTGCATCAGATATCCCCCTTGCTAATTTTTTTGTGTATACTTCATTTGAGCTCGTCTAACCCCTTCGCTTTCACCTTCTTTTTCGGCGGCAATAAAAGTATCGTAAGAACAAACATAGTCATAGTTGGGCCAAAAAGTATTATAAACAATAATATAAAACTGTCTCTATTCATATTATTTGCATGAACTATATTTATACTTTTGAATTTAGGTAATATATGTATTGCTCCTAAACTTGTAGCAATACTGACTATATATACTATTCTCAAAAAACCAAACATATCTGCAATCAAAATACCTGCCGCTCCAAATAATAGACTGGCTGTCATTATGTTGCATATACTTGCTTGTGTATGTAGCCCTTTGTTATGTTTTATCTTCTTTTTAACCTGTTGATACTCTACTGGTATCGGTGTAGGTGCTGGTGGTGATGTCTCTGACTTTGTATTACGCCTTTGTTCCTTAATATTACTTTTCATAGTGCCTTCAGTTAGTAATGGCATTATTTGTCCAGCCCCCCCTTTCAATTTTGTTGTTATATTCAACCTTTAACATTTTATATATTTTCTGTAGTTCCAGTCGTTCCCCATATAACAAATTATGATAATTTCCTAATAAGCAAATAAAGATTACTACCTCTATATAATTACTATACCTGAATTTGTCATATGTAGAATTACAAATAAATGAAACACATGTAGTTGATCTTAAATTGCGTGATAATATACACCCTACTTTCTGTCTCCAAAATCCTGTTTTAGCACTGAAAGCTTCTGCATATTTTCTTAATGATTTAAGATTAATACTTTTAAGATACCCTATTTCCTGGTCACACCATTGACAGCAACACCTTGGGTCTGTCCTAGATCCACATACCCCATTTCTAAAATCACATGGAAATATAAAATATTCTGTTATTGCTTTGTACCTTTCAAGGATTTTATCATCGTCTGATGAGGGAGTTATTTGCACTCCTTTCAAAAGGCATCTGTTTATAAATTCCTTGGTTCTCAATTTGATTACTCCTTTCGGCACTTATTAGTCTGTTGTCTTAATCATTTATATAATTTCCGGAAGACTTACTTTCAGTTCATAATCTTCCTTATTTTTGCTCTGCGTTACAAGCAATGATGCCTCCTCAAGCATCCAGTGCTTCTCAATCTCATTTACCATATCTTTTGTAAAGTGTGCTATTTCTTTTTTAGTCTGTATAACACTGTCTATCGTTATTACTATTTTGCTCATTGATCTTTCTTTTGTTTAGAAAACTATTTTATCAATGTATGTGTAGATCTTGTCCATTTTTCCGTTAAGGAAAATATAAACATCTCCACTTGCTTCTTCCATTTTGCCAAAATATCTTATGTTATATGGGGTATTAAACATCTCTAGATGATAAATATTGTGGCCATTTTTTACTGTATCTTTGTGTACTTGAAATATTTGCCTATATTATCTTCTATGAATTTTTTGAGTTTTTTTCAACGATATCGTATTTTCAAAACCATTAAGTTTTTCTTTTTTCATAACACACTTCTTATCGAAATGCAAATTTATAGATTAAATGAGATTATAGTTAAATTTATATCAACTTTGTTTAAATACTTGCTTTTTGGGTCAATTAGGAAACACACATTCCTCATAAACTCTATTATCACAAGACTCAGAAATATGGAGGCAGCATGAACCCAACCAATGATACTGAATACAATTGCTACAACATATACTACTGTCCCTCAATATTATACTAATTACCATAGATATATATATATTGCTGAATTATTTGGTCTCATCAGATACTTCCTTTACTGACGGTTTTAGGTGACAAGGCAAAATATTTTAATGAATTCTCCACAGCTAGGGCATAGAACTTACTTTAAAGTATATATCTATGTTATTGGCCCATCCAAGACCCTCTTTTACTTCAACCAGCCTTTCTTTTAATTCAGACATATCCTTTTTTGTAAAATCATGGAGAATAAGAGCATCGTAACAATCACCATCAACCTCTGTCCATGATCCTTTACCAATTGCTTCTATCTTTTTAGCTACAGCATGACTAAACTCTTCATTGAGTTGCCCTTGTGAAACTACCGTGAGTAAAATAATATCGCCTGTCTTCATTAGTTATTTCCTTCTTTCTATCCTTAATAGTTTAATCGTTCTATATCTCCATTAATGTCAAGAGGGATTTGTTTCTTATATGGAACAGTTTTCTTCAGTTTTCTTAACCTAACCTATTTTCTGATGAATAGTTCTCATTTCTTTTCTTGTTCTGTTTTTCCAAGATAAGGTCCTTGGTAATGAAGATAGGTTATTTAGAGCCAGTTACTCATTTCTATACCTAACAGCAAGAGCAAATGATTTAGAGTGGCCACCGTGTTTCAAATCCGGAAAGGACTTTTGAATCTGTGGTTTTCTACCGATATATTTTAAGCGTACCCACCAACTATGCGTTTTTTTATGATCAACCTTTGTAATACCGTATAAATCTGTATTATTATTCATAATCTTTAAAGCCCCCAATCAGCTCTAATAGCACAAACTAAATCATTGGCTTTGAGGTGTTGTTCATCTTTTCTGAGCTCTTTTACTTTTTCCCATCTTGGATCATCATAATAAACTTCACCAAGCATCTCCCGTTTTTCAAAACCATCAAGCTCTTTTTTTTCCATAATATACCTCTTATTAAAATGCAAACTTGTAGATTAATGGTAACAAATCCTTATTATCTGCTTTAGCAAACATATATTTTGATAACTCTGGAACATATGCTTGTACCCATAAAGCATATTCTTTTCGTGTAGTTTTAGGGGCGGATTTGTATGCTTCTTCAATATGTTCAATAGTAATCTCAATGACAGTATTGATATAATCAATCCACCCCTCCATTTCTTTATAGAATTCGTCGGGTATTACTTCTTTTACTTGATCAAGTGTGTTATTTTGGTGATGCTCTAATACCAGTTTGAAATTAAAATTGTTTATTATCTTGTGAAGTTTTTTATACTCCTCTCCTTTGAATTTAAAACGTTGCCCATCTTCAAAATCTACTACCCAACCTTCAATATTTGCTGGTAGCATTTTGGTCTTTTTTACTATTTCCTGTGTGTTTAAGAATATAAAACTATTCGGTAGTCTAAACCCAAACTCATTGGCAACAGATTTAACAATTTTCTGTGGCATATAGCTACCAGTAAATCTATTACGAATTGCTAGCAAAACTAATCCAGACCACCCATGATAGTCGACCACTACCTTATTCCCTGGATAGATTATTTCAAACAACAGTGTCCATCCAATTGGTATGTTTTTGACACTATGTTGCATGTTTATATATTCGGTTGCCCAAAGGGCTTGTGTACTTTCAAAACTACCTCTTGTGGCCACCAGTACTTTCCTGTTATGTCTATAATGGATACCAAGACTTCCGTCCATCTTTTCAGAAACTCTTAAAATCCGTGAGGTTGTAAGACGACCATTCTCATTCCAATTAAAGAACTTGTTGAACGGACGTGCTACAACCTCTCCGGTTTTCTTGTGGAGGATCAGTCCACGACTGGCCAGTTCAAAGTATGTCCATGAGTTGTCATACTGTATAGCTGGCTTATAGTTTAGCAGCAACAAATCACCCTTTTCTCGTATATAAACTGTGTTAGGTAATTTATCATTCTTTACTATCATATGCTGGATATCTTTGATATTGTCCATTTCATCTATAGTGTGATCGAAGGGGAAAGCTTGGTTAGCATGATTAGCAAAGTCCAACTACTATGGACAGCCTTCCCCCAAGATCGTCGTTGTACCGGAATATTCGTTGTGCCGGAATATCCGGTTATGAACTATCTTTAACACAGAGAAAGCTCTTAACTTTAAAGCATTCCTGTCTTCTATCTACCGGAATGGCAAAAATATGAATCCGGTAATTCATCATCTCGGTTACTCCCCCTGATCACCAAATTTAATTTAACAGACCACTTTTGGTGATCGAGGGGGACTTACCGCTAGGCCCACCGTATCTCTTTAACCGGTGGTGGCCGGAGCACTGGTTGTTTCAATAAATGCGGACTTTGCCGCTATAATCTTTTTAACAAAAAGTTTCACCATCGCATAGAACCTCCTTACATTTAATGGTTATTGGTTGGATTGTGTTCTGGAAATAAAACTTTGATATTATAATTTGGTTAAGTATCCCCTTTAATCACCTCCTTATCATCTATTTCAATTAACATTATTTTACATAAACCGCTTCTGATTTTTAATTTCAAAAGGGTTCCCGTTCTTATCCTCAAACGGTAATTCGTCTTCAGAAGCTTTTTTCCCTGCAGCATCAAAAACCTTTGTAACTCTTTGAAGCCATTCAAGAAATCTCTTATACATAATAACCTCTTCTTGTTGTTAGAACACAAGCGAAGTGAATATTACTAAGAAGTTTCAAGGCGATTACAATTCCAACTCCGGCGAGGCATGTGCCTATTGCTACTCCAATTCCAGCGAACGCAACCGATGCAGGGGCGGCGACGGGAAGCCCCGAAAAAGCACTTGCTACCGTCAACCCCGAATAAATATGAGCTCCGCCGGCTAAAACAGAAGTTGCCCCTATGATAACGGCATCGAGAACTTCGATCCCTTTTCCTACTCCACTCGCGGCATCTCCGGCTGGTCCATCAAATGGATTAGCTGAAGATCCTCCGTTTAAAGAGTTTAAGATCAGATATTTCGAATGCCCAGTCTTTCTATCGTGGAGAATGAGGCCTTCTACAAGAACTCCGCCGAGCATAACTTGCGTCTGAGGGCAGATCGCTATTCGATCTTTTCCCCACTCATGAATATAATTATGTATTATAATCTCAGCTGTCTGAGAAAGCTGAATTTCATTCAAAATTCTTACTGAATCTGTAGGATCAACAGGGTCAACCGAATATATCGGAATTCCTTGTTTCATAGCTTCAACGAGAACTCTCCCTGTCGAAAAAGACGGAATTCCAGTAAGTACCTCAATCGCAAAACTTTCAAGATTGGTTGCCATGCCTCCAAGTACTTGCTGAAATCTTAATTCATCAGGCCCGCTTGCTTCTATCCCACTCTTAATAACATTAAGCTGAATTGCTCCAGGCACTAATGATGTTTGAAAGTAATATGATCTATGCCTTTTTATTTGTCGAGTCGCATATCCAATAGATAGTGCGGGAGTAATGCTAACATCCATAAGAGATGCCGTGTAGCTTTTATAATAACTTAATAATCCAAAATAGAAATGATTTAGAGTAAATAAGAATTCATCAATAGTTTCGTTTGACATAAGTGTTTCGGGGTCTGCATAAGATTGGAGGTCTTCTTCAAGAGCCAATAAACATTCCTTTGCAGTTTCCAACGTTTCTCCAGGGCCAAAGTAAATATTGCTTCTGGAACCAGATGTGAAAATTGCCTGGTTAATTAGTTTCCATTCTCCTTCATCCGAAAGAGTAGAGATATTTATATACTGCATTTCTGTCAGTGGAAAGGGGTTGCCGATAACTACAGGCTCACCATTAACACTTATTACCGTAACCACACTTAACGTCTCGGGGTCTGGGATGTCAAACAACGAAGGGTAAGCGTCTATAATCACTTGTGACTCTAAGTCAGCAGCTTCAAAGGTTAGAGTTACTTTTTCCCCCACAAACTCTGAGGCATTTCCGATGTGAGTCGTTTCAACGACTCCTGGACAGCCCCCACCCAACCAAACAGTATAGCGTCCCATTTCTATTTTGATTTCTGGCAACTTTTTGAGTTTTGGAATTCTTAGTTTTGTAGTCGGGATGTCAGATAAGGTATCAGCGTAAGATAAGACGACCGATTCTAAACTGTCATAGTCTATTGTTATAACATCCTTCTTTATAGTAGTAATGCTGGCCATAACTTCATCTATATAACTCTCATCAACAGGGGGAACTTTCCCCTTCGGTACTTTCACCTTTAGTATCTTCGTCTTTGGTATTTTCGCCTTTGGAATAGCCCAAACCATTCCGGGCAGCGAAAGCAAAAAGCAAATAACCAAGCAAGTACTTATTACTCTTTTCATAATCGTCTTCTCCTTTTATAGATTAATAATTTCCTTTACCATCTGATCAACAAATTTAATTTAACAGAACACTTTTGATGATCGAGGGGGGGGGGTTTACCGCTGGGCCCACCGCATCTACTTAACTGGTGATGGCCGGAGCATTACTTGTTTCAATAAATGCGGACTTCGCCACTAATCACCTCCTTTTGTTTGTGCACTGCCTATTTATCCACAAGTGCACTCTAATATTTCTTCCGTATATTTCTTTTTTCTTTCTTGCATAGATGTTATATATTTTCTAAGAGTAAAATCTACATGTTCCCCTATTTTTGGTGTTCCATGATGCATCACACCAAACTCATCTATGATAGGGGCATAATTATCACTATTATCTATATATACTCTACCTTCAGCCCCCACAAAAGTCACATTTTTACCTTGGGGACCTCCGACAGTTATCCTGGCCAACTCGGTAGTTCCTTTGTGATACAGGGTTTGACCATTAGAAAAGATAAACATATTTCAGTCTCCTTTCTGTTCTGTTGTGCTATCTATTTTACCACAATAGGTAGCAGCTCTCCTTTTGATGAATTTTTTATATCTTCAGCTAGCATAGACGCTTTTCTACGATTAAAATTACCATCATTCTTAAACCGTACTTCTACAAGAATATGTGGCAATGGACCCTCTACATAATTGTTTGGGTATCTGTTAGTAGACACCTCTATTTTCATATTTTCCTGCCTTTCATTATCTTTATTGGAAGCCGCACTTGGGATCGAACCAAGATAATAGGGGCCAAGGCCCTATGCCCTACCATTGAGCGATGCGGCTATCTTTTAAGTCACTCCTCTATTTCATCATAATATTCAACAGTATTCTTGTAAGAGTTTCTCTTTTTGAATCCTCTTCTAAGATACCAGCTTCCACCGTCTACGGATAAATTGCCACATTTACATGTTGCATGATCATGCCTGTTTTTTGATCTTATCTCTTCACCACAGACAAGGCAGATAGCAGAGTTTGAGAAAATATCGCCTATATCTAATTGCCTCCTTTTTTTCATAGGCATGTTTTTCTTTGTAAACTTCTGATAATCTGTTATCATCATTCCTCTCAAATTCATTCTTCTTAACATAATTTCTCAATTTTTCTGTTGGTAGGGGGCCAGATAAAATCACAAGTGTCAGATGTACATTTATAATTTATATTTCTATTATCATCAATACATTTCTCAAGATCCTTTGTACATATTGGACATACAAGACCTTCTAGACATACATTTACTTGTGTTTCCCGTTTATTATTCTCATTAATACGCTTTGTAGCCATTTCTACAGCCTTTTGATTTATGTAAAAATTGATCATACTGTTTCTCCTTTCTTTACATTCTTATAAGCACCTCTTTTACATCGCCTCCATTTGCTTTACCTTTTAGTCTTATCATCAACAACCCCATTGCCTGTATCTTGTGTGTAAAATGTGATAGATCAACAGTTTTGATGTATTCTCGTATCTCGTCTTTTGACATTTGTTTGGGAAGATAGGCTTCAATTGTTCTAAGAAATACCGTGTCTTCTTTTGATGCCCCTATTACAGACTTCTCATCTTTTTGGAACTTTCTGAGAACCCTAATGACTTCCTCATCTGTTACTTCCTTCTTGTTAAATCTTGCAAGTTCCCCTAATACAACACGCAAAGCGGCTTTTCTTTCCTTGTTAGTTGTAGCTATTGCTTTATTTGAAATATTTTTCAGTGCCATTGCCTGTCTCAAAGCGGTTTTCAATCTATCGTGTAGCATTATTGTATTATCTCCTTTTTAAGCACGCCCCCCCAGTAACGTAACTGGGGGGATACTTTTTGGCATGATACCACTTTTATAAATTATAAAGATTAAGTTTAAATGTTGTAAATAATGAACTCAATGTTAACCTATGGGCTTTAAGAGATGCTTCTCCTTTAACTTCACGATCAATAACACATAATACATTGTGTATAATAGCTCCATGCTTTCTCATATTTTCCACTGATGATATAATTTGTCCGCCGGTGGTAACAATATCTTCAATCGCAAGAATTCGTTTATTGGCTATATTACCACCTTCTACAATTTTACGAGTACCATATTTTTTGACTTCTTTCCTTACAAAAAGAGTAGGAATACCGCTAACCTGTGAAAGTACAACAGCAATTGGAATACTACCTATTTCAAACCCAGCAATAGCATCTGTATCTTTCGGTATTCTTGGTAACATATGTTCTGCAACTGCTTTAAGAATTTTTGGCTGAGATTCAAAAAGATATTTATCATAGTATTCATTACTATATTTACCAGATCGCAATTTAAACATAGTATCAGAGTGATTAAAACTAAGCCTATAGATTTCCCGTGCTAATTGTATACGAGTCATTACCTTTTCCTTGTTTTGTCAATAAATTTATTATACTAATTACTTTGATATATGTTTGAGATCGTATATTTTATCAGACATTGCCCAACCAGGCCCAATAAAATATAGGATAAAAGTATCTTTATAAACTATACATTCTTTTAGATAGCTATTATACCCTGCTTCAGTATTTGCTAATTGTGATATATAGTTTGACAGAATTGTGGACTGTTTCCAATTCTCTACACTACCTGCTACAAGAGCCCCGTTATCTTTGTATTCATAATGTGAATTTCTTATATCAACTATACGAGCTTGTAAAGCTTCAGCTTTGGCTAATTTCTTTACTAAATAGGGGTAGTCTGTTATTCCGTCTATCCCTTGTATTATAGTTATGATACAGGCAATTATAGCAATAACTGTACAAATCATTGCGAATACTGGGTCTTTTTTGGATATTCCTTGTCTACAACTTTTATTAAAGTTGTTAATTCTTATATATCCATATATTGAAAGAACAGTGCTTATTATAACTAACATAATCCAAAACATAATCTTTTTTCCTTTCCTCATTTAAAACAACATTAATAACAATTTTCAACTAGGATAATTCTTTCTATTCTGGTTGAATTAGCCTTCTTTTTAACCCTTAATTTGAATTCTATACTAACTATGTTGTATCATTGATAATTATATGCGTAAACTGTATATTACTGATTACTATATTATATTGCATTATTACTATTATAATCAAGCATTTACAATACAGTAATCTACCCACCAATAAATCATCTCTTTTTTCCCTATTGTAAAAATAGTTAAATAAATACAGTTTTTACATAATTAATACATATTTTCGTATCTATTTTATCTTACCAAACAGGTAATCACCTTCTTTATAAAGAAATGCGAAAAATAGACGATAATTACCCCTATTATTGAGAAAAATATTAATGTATTTTTTCTACCAATTTATAAAAATCTAGACCAAGAAGAAGAATAAGAAAAATGATTAAAACTGCAACAACAGCCAATACCACATTTACTTTACTTTTACTGGATTTATATACTACTATTGCTAAACGATGGACATTATATAGAAAAAGCATAGCAATAATAAATATAAATGCAAATAAGCCTCCAGCTTCTATATATTTGCTTTGTACAAGCAGATTGCATAGAATATTATACATTATACCCTCCTGAATAAGGGTCTAACAAAAACCTTATAAAGCTCTGTAATGAAAAGGATAATATTATAAATGGTAATTATACAAACGAGAGTGCTAAGTATTATAGCCCCCATAAGAAAGAGTAGTAAAAGAAAAGCTTGTATATATTCCTCCTTGCCAACAAAATTAAAAAAGAATACAGTAACATAGTTAAGGAATTCTGTAAACGATTCCATGGTATACCTCTGTTATTTTTATATTTATGTAACCTTAATATGTAGAACAGTTTCAATCTCCTAGATACATATCATTCATCAAGGCATTGAGACCGATCTCTCATGCTTTTTATTATCAATATTGTCTTTATGCATCTTTGTGAGATTAATACCAAATGCTAATTGGACTTCCTTTCCTGGATGTAGTCTTCTTATAGTATTTCTTTCGTTCTCTTTTTCGGTTGCATTTAATACTACTTTTATTGCTTTAAGCAAATTCTCACCGATTTCAATTTTAGTTTCGTAGTCTTTCATGGGGTCTTCCTTTCTTTCCTCTAAATATGATATATATTTGTTTTTTAGTAATAATTTCTTTTTATTACAAGGATTTATCCCGCCGGCTAAAAGTTTATACATTGTATAATATAATCCAACCAGTCAATTTAGGATATCCATAATAAGGCATGGAAACACAATTACAACTATGTGTGATTATGGGAAACTCTCTTATAAAGTTAACAATTTTACACCCATATGGTTTATACCCAACAGTATCTTTCTCCTCACATAAACAAGGTAATAGTATAAAATGTTTATTATATTTTGTGGCGGATTCTAGGATTAATCTAGCTCCTTCACAGGGCCTACACCCAATCAATACATCAAAACCTTTACCATCTTCAACAGTGAATAAGTTGTTATAAGTAAACTCAGTTATAACAACATTATATTCTTCCATTAGTCTATATTTCAATACATGGCAGCCTGGGTATTCTCCAATCAAAGCCACCTTTAGTCTTGGGGCATTAAGTGGAAGTAAGCCCTCTTCTTTTATACAGTGTAATAAAGTGTTATAAATTGGATCTGTCATAATAATGTCCTTTCTAAACTAATTACTAAACTATTATTATTATACTAATTTCCGTCCGCCGGCTAAAAGTTTGTGTCCGAGTTCCCCTATAGAAGAACATTAACAATAAGTCTATTACACTATTACAAATTTATCGCTATATTATTAACTCATCATTATACTTTACTACAAATTCATTACTATACTACAAGTTTATCATTATACACTATTATAAATTTACTATATTATAAATTTACCATGTTACTGAATTACCATGTTACTAAATTACCATGTTACTAAATTACTAAATTACCATGTTACTATACTATTATTATATTACACCATACTCTGGTAGCGATCTATTTCGCTTTCGACGTCGATCCTTTTTTCATTTGATCGCATCGATAAATTTTAGTCGATAGTAGTATAGTAATACCATAACAATATTGATAGTTTAGTCACCCCTTCCTTTCTTCATCTTTTTTTCTCTTTTTTTATTCTCCCATCTAAACTTCTCTATCTTAGTGAGAAATTGTTCTTCATACGGACCTTCTATACTAGTTTCTTTTCCATCCACTCTACAGAAGAAACTGGCATTAGGAGGATGTTCTCTCTCTACTCGGTTGTTTCCTTTAAAGTACTGTTCTTTCTTAATATAGGTATATTTGTTAATGTACTTTTCGTCAGTATCAGCCTTGTTTAACCAGTTTCTAACTGATACCCATAGATATCCTAGATACCATAGTATTACTGGACCTATGAATATTAATAGTATTATTAATGCTGATGTATTATCATTTTCCATGCTATTTCCTCATATAAGCCATATTGTTGTAGTTATTAGCTTATTTAGAGCCATTATTGCTATTTCGTTGCATATAGATAAACATATAGTTATGTTAGTCCGTTTTGTTCTTTTTATCAGCAGGTTGTAGTCTGTTTTTCTTACTTCGTTTCCATATTCTTCTTTTCCAACTTGAGAGATATTTATCCTCATAAGGCCCTTCAATCATAAGATATTTGCCATTAGTCCGACTAAAGAAGGAAGCCCTGGGTGGAGGAGAACTAACTAATACCTTTTCTATCTTTGTATGAAGTTTTTTATACTTACGTCTGATAGAAAGAAGGCGGACAAATCTAATAATTTCAGGAAGAAAAATTGCAAAGGTTGCTACAATGAAAAATGAACAACAAAATGCAAGCATATATAGCGCTGTTTCTAAAAGGGTCAATTCCATTTGATACCTCGTATCGTAGTACACTACACTACACTATAGTACACTACACTACACTATAGTACACTACACTACACTATAGTACACTACACTACACTATAGTACACTACACTATAAAAAAATGCAGTTTATTAAAAAAAGACTTGACAAATTAGGATTAATGCTTATATTGTTTAATAAGGAGATAGTACACTACACTATAATAACTAAAAGGAACGGATTATGAAAAAAGTACAGTTATGCGTGACTATACCACGTGAAACTATGGATAGGATAGAAGAACTAATTCAACTATTACCAGAAAGGATTGTTGATGGAAAACCTCAAAAGGTAACCAAGTCCAGTATAATAGAACTGTATAGTAGTATAATACATAACTATTTTAACCAGATTCAATTACCTATTGAATACGAGATGTTAGATGTTATTGATGGTCGACGTGGTTAACCTGACAGATGGTTTTGCCGTTTCCACCTCCGTATCTGCGGTTACCGAGAGCGAGCGTTTCAAAGAATGCTTTCTCTTCCTCAGGGCCCCATTCTTCAGAGGTTGGTGCTTTTATTTCTGTAGCTTCTTCCCCCATGTTTAGAAACTCATTAATCTCATTTACTTGTTTGGTAAGTGTTTTTACCTGTTCTTCAAGTGTTGGTAAATTTGCCATTGTTAATGCCCCTCCTTTTTTTCATTCGGTGATGTGAAGAATATGTAATAGTTGTGTATAACTTACGTACCACTCCAAAACCTCAACCCCTGATTTCAATAGGTCTACAGCGATTATCCTTTTTACCTAATTATCTTAATAGTTTATAGAAACCAATATGCTCTTTTTCAATATTCAGTGGATCGGTAAGTACAAAAAATAATACAATATTGTTTACAAAATTAGGCTATATTAACTACTTGATAATATACAGAATATGAAATCAGGCTACTGATTCTATTGACTTCTATCGTGGTCACCTCCCTCCACATAAATGTAAGTTCAGTGATATTATTGGATATTCTTTAGTAATTTTTTTAATGTTTAGAATTCCAATATCTAATAATCATAACCGCTTCTCTATATGATAGATTATTCATATTAGGAACTATATCTGTAGGTAAATTATACATAGCAAAAGTATCTTTAACATGCTGATCATATTCTGCCCCTTCAGAGTGCAATAAAACTCTAAAAACTGTTTTTTGTACTTCAGTAATACTATTTTTTTCTGGGCTATAAGAGGCTAATTCTTCTGGATTGATAGGTGTAATTTTGTTTCTATGGGGGTTTAAATTTAAACTCCCTCCTTCTTTAATGGTCTTTTCAATGTATAAAACAGTCTCTTCAAAATTCAGATTAAACCATTCTCCAATTACTCTATGTTTTTTATATTTTCTGTGCAAAAATATTTCAAACTCACTATAATTAGGCATCTCATTTGTAATATATGTACTTATAGCATTGAATCCGCCAATTCTTTCTATGTCATGTATTCTGTTAGTAGGATTGATACTTTTGCCTATTTTGATTTTACCATTCTCATTTTCTATTACATATATGTTTCCAATTCCCAAACTATTTTTTCTCCTATTATTTCTCCTTTTCTATAAAAATTAATTTACAATTTCCATTCATATACTTTAATACTGTTATCTATTCTGCCTCAAAAAAAGACAATTACCCCTATAACATAAATAATAAGTGTGATGAATGGGATAGCTATCAATACTTGTTCTTTTCTAGGTGACATAATATTCTCCTTGGTGAGTTTAGACTTTCAACAAGCCAAAATAATAAAGACCGATCAGTACCAACATAACAGCACTTGTTATTGATATAATAACACTTATAATACCAAGTGTAGATAAACAGGATACATGGACTATATACATATCATTAGTTCTTCTCATCTCTGCCTCAAATTTATAATGCCTTTTTATTTCAGTGTAAGATATTATTAAACTAATAATAAGGCACGGTATAAAAATCCATAAAAGACATTTATACTCTATCATAAGTTCCTCACTTTACTTTATTTCGTCTAATTCATATATCTTATCAGAAATTGCCCAGCCCGAGCCAAAAAAATACAGTAGGAACATTTCTTTATATATTTTTGCTGTTTTTAATTCCTTATTGTAATTGGACTCTTTTGTTGCAAGATCTGCTATGTATTTAGTTAGATTTGTAGACTGCTTATAATTTTCTATACTGCCGGCAATAAAATTACCCTCCTTTTCATATCCATAATTAGAGGATCTTATGTCTTTTATCCTATTTTCCAAGACTTTAATTTCAGCAAAATTTCCTGCAAGGGTTGGATAAGTGTGTATACCTGTATCAAATTGAATAAGGGTGCCTCCGATAAATATTGCTATTAGGATAAAATTAACAATTACATTGTTGTTTATGATTACTGAACCATCAGCATGTTTGCTAAATGTCCATTTTAAACATATACAACTTATGATACTACAAAGTATTAAAAACATGTTTTAATTCTCCTTTTTAGTAGTAATGAATTTAATGTTTATCTTTTGAGGAGGGGGCTCATCGTTATGAATTTTTGTGTGCCTCATTTTCATCCCCATGCTGTTGTGATAATCTACTATGGTTTTCTTTTTTGAGGTTTCTTTTTTCATAGTGTTCCCTGTAGTCCCTATTATTAAATTGTATTTCGTAAACTTTTTTTAGTCCATTTATATTGACAGGAATTTTATAAGTTTTGTCCATTTTTGTGATCCTTATTTACGATCTTCTTTTCCAAACTAAAAAAATTCTGTGAATTAATCAGTTATATTAAAAGAAATAGTCCCAATATTTTGATATTTACAAAACCAATAACTGCTGATATTATGAAAGCAACTAATAAGAAAATAAGATCTTCAAAGTCTAATCCAAACATTTTATTCTCCTTTTTCCCCGTGGATAAAAAAATTCTGTGAGTTAAAAGGCAAGTGTCGTTCCAATAAGCCAATAAACCGGTCTTTAGTTAAATAAAGTCTTTTAAAATAAAAGCAGTTGTAGATAGATTCGATAGACGTAAAAAAAATACGGTTTATAAAACAGCATTTCTTTTCCTTTTTTAAAAAAAAACGGGCAAGACACCTCTCAATCAAAAGGTGTCCTGCCTATTTTCCGGAGAAAAGTAATTAATAAATGAAATGAATTTAAGTTAGAATGCTTCAGTTTCTGCTGTGTTTGTTGCTATTGGGAACCCTGTTTTAGGATCGATTGTTTTGGGAATAGTAGGAATAACAGGGGCAGCAGCTTTAGTTCCGGTTACTTGTGCTATTAAGAGTGCTATTTGTTCAGGGGTTAATGCTACAGGAGGAATAGGCGGTGTTCCTGCTGTAACAGGGGTAATAGGTTGTGTGGTTTCTGCTCTTGCGGCCAATCTTGCCGCTTTGGCAGCAGGGCCTGTTGGCGCTTGTGTTACTTGCACAACCCCTGGGCCTGTTAATGGCAGAACTCTTGCATAGCAGTAAACTGTGCTACCTGGTATATATTGTACATTTGCTCTATCTTTGAGCATCTGTGCCCATGTTGCAGCATCTGGATGATTCAGGACATTCCAGTTTACCGGTCTACGGCCAGTTGCTACTTCCTGATCTATCGTTTTCTGTGAATCTTCACCGTAAGTTGGTGATTCTACTATCTGGAATCCTGTTTTTCTGATCATAACAGGGCTTCCGTCAGCTTCCAGCCTCATAGCTCTGTTGGCATCATATGAACGTCCAAAATAACTGTTAGGCTTCAATATTGCATCCAGAGCTTTACCGTTGGACATACTTCGACAGATCGAATCTGCCAGAGCTCCATAAGCAACAAACTGAAACTGATCACTTCTTCCTGGGGTTCCGTCTGGTTTTGTACCACTGGTAGAATTGACATACACTGTGAAAGTTACTCTCTGGTTGTATGGTTTACCATTAAGTGTGTGGGCTGGTAGATAAGTCAATCCCAGTTCACCATCTCTACCTGCTACTCTTGCTCCTGCACATGCTCCTGTAATCCATCCTTTTGCTCTTCCCATAGTAGTACCTCCTAATGTTTGGCTATTATAGCCGGTTAAGTTAAAGTGCCTGAAAACCACAAATGGCCAACAACCACCGCAGAGCGGGGGAGACTTCCAAGAAACCAGAAAGAAATTTATTTCTTAAATAATTATTATTCTTCTTCTTTTTCAATTTCAAGTATGTTTGCCCCTTCTTTGTATTCCAAGATACCTACGGCTTTATTTTTAGTAAAGTCATAACTAATTAGAACCTCTTGTCCTGTGTGATATTTCTTATATGGTAATGTAATAATTAGACCGGACTCAGTTCTTATCTTGAGCCCGGTCTTTTTGTTGACGGAAAGTATCACCGCCTTTAAAGGTCTCATTATTTTTCTCGGGGAAGTCTATATTCCCCATTTATAATGTATGGCCCCCACTTGTTATTTGTCTCATCATCTTTTACAATGATGTAGGCAATTGCATCCCCGGCACGTGTTTCCAAAGCACGTTGGGTTAATACCCCATTTGGCCGTTTGTTTGGGTTTTGAGGAATAAATAGCCTTTGGTGAATTGCTCCGTTAACATTAAGTGTTACTTCATAACAGGGTAATTTTGTATTCTTCATTACCTTTCCCAAAAGACCGTTTGCTGTAGATACCCCTGGGCACCAACGCCCATTGACGTCCATGTGGTCCATGCTTACAAATATTTCAGACTCTTCCGGGGTTAGTGGCAATAGTGTGGTTAATACTGCTTCAGGATTGGAAAACCCAACGTCAGAATTTCTCAACGGACCACAATTTTTGAATATGAAGTTATACATTTTCATGTATACTCCTTTAGCAATTTTGTTAATAGTTGCTATATCAATTTGTGACTCTGCTTGTGGGGTCTCTGGTATCTTGTCGAATGTGGGTTGTACTGAAGTTATAGGCTGACCATATCCCCTGTTATTTTCATCATCGTTATACTCTTCACTCTCTTCATATATGTCATAATCCTCTATTTCATTAACATATATTCCTGTGGCAGAATTCGGAGCTGCAACGGCTGGGGTTACTGGTTGAACTACCTCCCCTTGTTCTCCTGCAGCATTTGTGGTAATTGTTTTACCGTTTAGCTGTGTGTCAAGAGTTGGTGTGTTAGGGGTCAGGGGGATAGTAGGTTTATTCCATTCTTCCGCCGTCGTATCCCCATCGGAAATAAGACATATTAGGTCTTTGAATGTACTAATTCTTACTGGAGGCCCATTTTTTGGTTCATGTTTCCAAATGATCTTTTCTGTAATCATTTCTTTTTGAGATTTCCCCCATTTATCTGAATCGTTTTTACCTTCGAACAATTCATTGATCTGGTTATTAAACCAGACCTCCTCTTTAATGTCCGGTATTTCTATATCATATTCTTGTACAAGCTCTATGATGAGAGTATTAGCATATTTTTCTGCTCTTTCTTCTTCATCTTCCTCTGCAAGAGTTTTTCTTTTGTTATGGAGCTTGGCGCCGTCAGTATCCCATCTTACTCCATGATGGAGTTCGTGCCCGAAATTGAGCAACATTTCAATCCACCATGAAGCAAATAGCGAGGTTTCAGGGTGTTTCATACTTCTGTCAAGGGACCGTTCTAATGTTTTATCCATGTTTATGGCTATGCCACAAACGTCGGGGGAAAATGAAGCACAAATTGGGTTCTCCCCCTTTTTGGGATAATTATCTGTGCGGAAGACCATGGACTTTACTCCGTGGTATACGCTTTCGAACGGATCATGTGATAGCATAATTTTGAGCACGTCCAACATTTTTGCTGAAACATGCTCAAACCCCCACACCATAACCGACCCAGTTGGAGTGTCTATCAGGGTGGGGTTGATGGGTACCATTACCTTTTGTGACTCTTGTGCTTGTTTTTCTTGCATAAAATTTCCTTTCTGTTTTGGGTTAATTGCAAAAGACGGGGGAGACAGCCAAAAAACCAAAGCCGTTTCATGTTTGCCTATTTTTGTGTAGTATTAGTCAAGTGTAGCAAGTTTCACCTCACCCAACCACAATCGGAAGATCTTTTTTACCTAAATAATTATGGCCAAGAAACCAAAAAACCAAAAAGCAGTTGTATTCGTGGATGTTTTAAGGACGAGTTACTCGGTAGAACGGAGCGGGCTGCTGACCAGGTCGGAAGCCGAGGCAGGCGAGAAGGCGAACAGCCCACAAAACCGGGGGAGACAAACCAAGAAACCAAAAAGCTTACTTGGTTACTTACTCATATCTAAAAATACTGAAGCCCCTTCTTGGTAATTTTTTATTACCCTTGGTAGAGTTCTAGATAGATACTCTGCCTCTGCAATACTCAGGAAGAGGGTTCCTGTAAAGTCAAGGTTGGTTGGGTTTGTGGCTTGTATAGTTAGACCGTCTTCTTTTAAACATCTCTGTGTCGAGGGCATTATTGATCTCTTCGTGTGTATATAGTTCGAGCACACAAACTCGTTGTTCAATCACATCACCATAGCCATAGACGTCTTTGAGTAGACTGAATGACCATTTGGCAATTTCACTCAGATCTTTGAATGTTGGTGGAAAGGTCAAAAATGCTTTACCCCATTCCGGGGTATTTTCCTGATGTGTTACTCTGCCTTTCATGTCAAGTGTTACTCTGTGTGTTGGGCCTTCTTTGCCTCCTGGGGTTGCAAGGGTTATTCCAATAATTTTTGCTCCTGTCAGATCTTCTGGTTGCATGTCTTTTTTGTATGTCATAGTAGTACCTCCATTCAATGGTTCTTTTGATATATTAATAGGCAGAGAGTTGGTTATTATGCTGACCAAGTAATTTTTCTGCTTTCTGAATAGTTTGTGCCAGGAAGCAACCGTATTCGTGGATGCTTCAAGGAAGAGTTACTCGGTAGAGTGGAGCGGGCTGTGTACCAGGTCGGGGGCCAAGACAGGCGAGAAGGTAAACAGCCCACAAAACCAAAAAGCTTATTTGGTCTTAATAAATGATTCTATTTCATTAGCCAGTACTTCAGCATTTATCTTTTCCTGTGTACCTTTTTTGTAACGTATCTCTACTATTACAACAGGCATTTCCTCCTCTACATAGTTAGCAGGGTAGCTGTTTAAACTTATTATACTTTTCATATTTACCTCCATAATTTGTACCAGGAAGCAACCGTGTTCGTGGATTGTTTCCTAGCGGGTTAGTTGAGTTGGGTGTGTGGGCTCGGTTTATATTCTTATGGTAATTCCGGAAAGGATACCATTTGAATTCTCTGTTTGCACTCGACATGTTCTTTATGGGTACTATAAACGTTAATATAGTTTATTTCATTGTGTGTTTTACTGCAGAAGAAGTTTAGGGCGTATTCTCCACCATCTCCCAAGAATTTACACATTCCTCCTTCCAAATGCCCCCAACATTCCCCATTTTCAAAGCACTTTTCTTTTGGCCCACATAAAATATTGTTGATGTTAGTTTTTTTGTATTTTAGTTCTAGGATAGAGACCCAGATATCATGATCCGGGTGCCCTGCAACATTCCATTTTGCTGGCCTTGTTCCAGCAATAATTTCATTTGCAATTGTTAATTCATCTTCTTCTTTTGGTCCGAATAATATTTTTTCTGAAATGATTTTGTACATACTAACCTCTTTTCAAAAAACCACATCATTGACGGGAATGAGCGGTGGTTTAGATAATGTTACCCGTCCGTATTATTAGGGGTTATTTGTTAAAGAATTCACTGACCCTTTCGCTTGAAGAAAGTGTAGTCTCGAAACTATAGGTAGTATTTTCGTGAATCTTTTTGTTAGAACCCCTGTTTATTCCTTTTTCGATGTCCTTTATTAGCATTTTTAATACTCGGCCTCTGTCGTTGAGGGCTACATTAGTCATTTCTATTGTCATTGTGATTGTTAACGCGCTTTCACTTTTCATAGTATGTTTCTCCTTCTCTTTTAAACCACATCATTGATGGGAATGAGTGGTGGTTTAGATTATACCCGTCCGTAAGTAATTTAGACCAGATTTTTTATTTGACTATACATGTGGTTCATGGTTTTATAAGACTGCCCCATCTTGTTCCACACAGGTTGCATGCATACATTGTACTACGGTTTTTGAGAAACTTAAAAGCTGAGTAGTTGTTGCAGTTTTTGCATTTAAACATTCCAAATCCAACAGAGAGTTTGAATCCTTTGTCAATAATAGTTTTGACCATATTCATTTCTTTTTCATATTTTTTTACTGTTTGAATGTATATATGCGATTTCTTTTTCTTCTTACGTATATCTGGTAAGACCTTTTTTTCGTATGCGGAGTTATTTTCTGCACAGTCCCTTACATCAAACCCCTCTTTAAGATCTTTTTCAGCAGATTCAAATGTGGGGTAATACTTAGATTCTCTTGAATAAGGTATTCCATCTTCATCTGATCTTCCCAAGTAATGCCCAGCATTAGAGCGCATAACTTTTAACCCTGAATACATAATAAACTCCTTTCAAATGTCAGTTTATTAGTAAGGTCTAATGCTTCCTGTGGAGACATTGTCAGGTCTATTACTACGGCAAAAGCGTCTTCTGCTCTTGTGAGGCAAATCCTGACAGAATTTTCGTTGGTATGAGAATCGATGGTATTAGTTTGTACTATCATGTCTGGGGTTACTAACCCTGGAGTTTTTAAATTCCCTTTTCTTGATCCAGCTATAATGTGCATTGTGGGGCTCCTTTCTTTTTAAATTAAAGAGTAAAGTTAATAATAATGATCACAAAACCGGAGGAGACAAACCAGGAAGATGTGTGCGTGGATTGTTGCCTGGTAAGTCTTCTCGGTTGAGTGTGCGGGGCTCGGTCTTTGATGCTACTGGGAAGTGGTTGGCCTGTAGGAGAGGTGGTAAATAACTTATACGTTAATGGTTAATACCACTCTTCCTAAATTATTTGCATACTCTATGCAATTCCATGTACCCCCTGCATGTATACCGTTCCATAATGCAAGTATTATCCCTGCCCTGTTAACCATCCATTCATTTCTCAGTTGCATTTTTCTGGCCGAATACGGATCGGGGGCTACTGTGTGTACCCAATTAGCAGAATGCAGCACATTGTTATACCTGGTAGCAGTTGGAGGGCTCCATTTGCTAGATTGGCTTGGAAATGGTTTTGCTATCCCAAGCGTTATAGGGTATCCGTAATTGTCGCGCAGGTCAATTATAACTTCTGCAAACAGTACGTCTGCTCCAATAGCTCCACCAGAAATGAATTCTACTACCTGGGAGCCTTGGTATAAGTTTATTACAGTGGACATTACCGCTTTTTTAACAGCTTCGTGATGTTGTTGAACAGCCCAACAAGTAGGTGTCCACCAAGACCCATTGATATACCCTTGCGGGACTATCTTGCGATGCCCTGTTACGTTACAGATTTTTGGATCGTTCATTAATTACTCCTCCCTGGTCGAATAGATGTTTAATACTGTCTATTTTGTAATCCATATGCCACCATCTCCTTTATATAGTTCTCCTCTGTAATCAGCCCCTAGTGACCCCAGATGTGTAGCCAGGAGTCTTCTGTGACAGAATGTGTCTGCCTTACAGAAACACACAAGTACCCTCGTTTCGCTTGAATGTATAAGATCAAGCAAAGCCTTGCTGTTGTACATGAAGGCTTTAAGAACTATCTTGTCATATTCCATTGTGTAACTCTCTTCTGCCCTTTTATCTCTAGGACTTTTGAGATATGTGTTTACCATTTCCCATGTAGGAGCAAATGCACCCCATGGGGCTACCGCAGTTTTAACTGTGATATCTCTCCTGTCAGGTCCTTTGTAGTTATACTGTGCTGTATACACTGTTAACATGTTGTCTCCTTCCGTAGTTTTAGGTTTATTGCAAAGATCCCTGACTCCCATCAGAATCTTACCTAACCAATTGGTACCAGACCCCTTACATACCCCCCCCCCATATGGTATTTCCCCAAGTGTTGCCCTCTACAAGCAGTGCATCATCAGTTGTTATGAGCTGTTCACGTAGGTGTTTATGGTTTCTGAATTTCTGTAATACTAAACCAAACATTATTTCATATTTGATTGTGTTTCAGTTAGGGCGTAAGAGCCCTTTTCTACCTAAATGCTTGGCTGCCCCTGGAGTATCAGTTTTACTGATTTTCAGCCTTATATCAGTAGAAAGCGTTTTTGCAGCCTGGTAGGCATGTTCTACTGTAGGGTAGCGTATGCCTTCATAATTTACCTCGGCATAATAGAAGTTGCTGAGAAACCTATATTTGCCTCTAAAAGTGTTTATTGTAAACATAATCACCTCCCTTTATTGTGTAACTCCATTATGTCATAGACATTTTTACAAAGCATAGTCCAACTAACATCCTTTTTGCTATCCTGTGCTAGTTTGCACATGTCTAACACAAGATTACATAAAAGGTTGTCATAGTAATCAGCCTTGAACCCTTTAATATCACACAGTTGCCGTTTCCTATCTTCATAGTACTGGAAGCATACTTTTCTCCATGGGATAGGGAAGACTTCGCAGAAGAGGAAATCCATAATAGATTCATATCTACCAATCTTCTTATAACGGGCAGAGAAGAGCAACGCATCGAGATATATTTCCTTTTCTATTAGCCTCTTTTCTGTCATTGGGAAAACAGTGTTTGTTATTCCACCTGTTGTATCCATTGTATTCTGACACAGACACAAAGATTGTTTCAGTATAATATCTCCTTTCAAGTTAATGCGACAGGGCTTGTCTGACCCTGTCGCGGTTAAGTTATTTACGGATGTCTGGTAAAGTGCCAGTGTCATATGCAAGGTTGTTTTCTTGGGGGCTCTTTGATAAGACTGCCCCATCTTGCTTTGCACAAATTACATCCATACATAATGCCTCTATCTTTGGTAAATTTGCGGGCAGCCCTTTTATGGCCACAGTTTTTACAAAGTAAACTATCGCCACCGATATGTTTAAACCCAGCATTGATAGCAGCCTTAATCATGTCACTGCTCTTTTCATACTTAATAGCAAATTTGATAACAGGTTTAGCCATACTACACCTCCAGACTCTTTTCTTTAAGAGATTCAATTTCAATGTTAATATCTTCCTCAGTAGAGACTAATGGCTCTTTGTTGTAGGAAGGGGTTAACCAACACCAAATTACTGTGTTTACTGCAGCAACCTTAGCTAAAGGGGCGGCAAGATTGATTACCTTATCTGGATTCCCGCCAATTAATAATAGCATGGAACCAAGAAAGGTTAGATAAGTTACTGCAAAAACTTTAATCCATCTAAGCATATTAATTCTCCTTTTCTAAATTGATTCAATGTACGCTGCCGCGACGAAGCATGCAAACAGCACAAACATTAAAAGTATTGCTTTCCATCTTTCCATAATAATACCCCCTAACGTGTTTTTCTATACCAAGCTGCATTTTTCTTAATCTCTTTAAGCACAACACCGTGCTGGTTAGGATTGTGAATAATCCTTTTCTTCCAGTCAGGTATACGTGCTGCATCTACCTTGTACTCATAACCACTAGTATTGCCTTGGTTATTGAGTATGAGTATACTGATAATACCATTTGAACTATACCCCTCATACTTCATTTTCATAAGAAACCTCCTGTACTACAATCTGTGATAGTTCTTCGAACGCTTGAATAGTCTTATCTCTGTTTGAGACCTGTTTTGTAAGGAATACCATTTCACTCCTCAGTCGTGCGTTTTCCTGCATAAGTTCTAATACCTCTTTAGTTTGCATATAAACCTCCTTTATATATCATTAAATGGTTAGAGACAGTGATGTTTAATTATCCAAGTCTGTCTTTAACAATTACTCGGTTAAAGACAGAATCGATAATCAAATTACTTGTAATAGAAGTCGTAATGATAAGGGGACTCATCAAACGGTTTCATTATACTACCTTCTCCAGAGTTAAACCCCTTCTCTAAGCTCTTCTTTACTCTATTCAGTATGTCAGGTAGATAGTCTTCTGGGGCTATAGTGTGAATAGTAAGTGTCTTTTCATCAATAGTTGGGTTAATGGTTTCTTCAATAATTGCCGCTAATTCTTTCTTGCCTACCATTTTAATGTAGGCACCACAATCAGGGCAGGTTGCCTTGGTATTAGGGCCTGTTTCTGTCAAGTGTGGATTGCCATTAAACTTACACTTTGGGCATTGTAGCATAATAATCTCCTTTTATAGTTAATGTTGTTAACATCAAATAGAAGCAATTGCCTGTTCCTTGGTTTCATAGAACCCGCTTATTTTGGCATGATGATCACATTTACAACATCTAGATACATACCAGCCAGCAGCGCTTTTCTTTAGTTCAATCACAAATGCTGTCTTACAAATAAAGCATTTCTTGTTTTCTGTGATAAGGGCTTTATAACACTTGTTGCATACCACATCATTGTAGTGTACTGGGTCCTCATTACAACTGGTACACAGCTTGGCGTGGTCATAGCAACAGCCATCAATGACCCCAGGTTCTCCGCATTTGTCGCAAGGTCTAAACATAATAATCTCCTTTCATAGTTAATTGTTAAGAAAAGTTTAATGCTGTTAATGGAATATTCAAGATTACATAAGACGATTGTCCACATTCTGGGCACTCATCTGGGCATGTTTCCTGATCATATGTACACCCACATGATGGGCACATACCCTCCTCGTCTGGTTTAGTGGGGTAATAAAAACTTCTGATTCTTAGCACACTGTCATGTAAACTCATAACATACCTCCTTTTTTAAAATGTTAAACATCATAATATTGTGGGAGAAACTAATACTCGATTATCTAATACGCAGTTAAGAGCAGGGTAGAGAGTAGAACATACAGGGTTACTGTTGTTCAGGTTCAGACAATGTTGTATATTTAACATACTTGTTTCCTATTTCAATTTTTCCTGTCATAAACCCGGTTTTGTTTATATTGTTATTCACCATTTCAATACTATTACCTAGGTTTTCTTGTGCCACATTTGTAGTTATAATTACTGTGTATTTCATAATGTACTCCTCTATTAAGTTAATGGTTAAACATCATAATGTTGTTGGAGAAACTACTGCTCAATTCACTAAGCCTGCCCTCAACTATACGGTCAAGAGCAGGTTAGAGAATAGAACATGGCTATTTAAGCAAGAGCACAGACTTGAGCAAGCCGAGCATCAAGTTCATTCTTCCTGTCGAGGAAAAGTTCCAAGTTCCTCATTTCAGTAGCCTGGGCAATTGAGTCTTGAAGATCTTTAATCAATTGAATAGCCTCATCACATGAAAGAGTGATAGCCACATGTATTCCAGCAGTTATGGTTACATCAGAGCTCTCGCCATAAGTACAAGCTGCAGACATCATTTTCATAATAAACCTCCTTTATTAAGTTAATGATTAATTATCATAAAAAGGTAAGAGACAAGTAATGCACCTAACCTCAAATGTTAAAAGTTAGGGGCCCTATAATTAATTGTTGCATATATGTCCCTCTCTATTATATATAGGTACCCACAGGCTATATTTTTGACAGGAGTAGGAGTTAAGACCACGATGTAGTATAATAGTAATATAGTAGTATAGTATTTCCTAGTACATCGGTAATCTAATTCCGTAGTTTAGTATTCCCTAGTATAGTAATATAATAGTTTAGTACATCCGTAGTTTAGTAAAAAAGAAGGGGTAAAGAAAAGATGAAAAAAGACTTGACAAACTCAATTTAGTGCTTATACTATAAGAATGCTACGTATCAACAACCGAAGCAGTCTTACAACATTACTATTAACTAACCTATATATTGTTATGAACACCAGCCCTATTTTCAGCCGCCGAGGTTGATGATAACCACACAAAGGCAGAAGCAAGGGGAATAATAGGTTAAAAAAAATAAATACCTTAGAGGAGATTAAAAAAAATGGCAAGTGTAAAACAGTACAGAGTAGCATGGACAAAATCAACAGCTGTCGATGTTGTTGGTTATAAAATTTATTTTGTTCCAGAAACAGAAGAGTTAAATTATGGGTCGCCCAATGTTTTAGTAGGCAATGTTGATTCTATATTAATTCCAACAGATATTCCAGACTTTCCAAAGATAGATGGAGTTTATAAAATTGGTTTGGCTGCTGTAGATGATGTTGGAAATGAAAGTGATATTATAGATAAAACTGTCCCTTTCGATTTAGTTGTTCCAGATGCCCCTTGCGATCTGGTAATAACAGCCGTATAAACAGATTTTTATGTTGGATTTATAAAAAGTTAAGGATTTGTAAGTTATGAAAAAGGTTGTATGCCCTGAGTGTGGTTATGAAATGGAATTGTATGGTATTTTCGAAGGGGGTGGGTTAAAATTTTGGTGTTCTGCCTGTAATAGAATGTTAAATGTGGTTGAATCTAATAAATTGGGAATTAGTATTAAGGATTAATAAATGAAAGGTTTGCTGACAGAGACAAACCTTTCATTTATTGGGTAGATTAGGAGCAATAAGTGGATAAAGAGTTTCATTATTATATAACAGGAATATTGGCACACAAGGCTGGGTTCAGTGAAGAGGAATCAAGTATTATAGCATATTCCTCACAATTTGTTGATGATAATAGTAATGTAGTTACTATTGAAGGCTATTCAAATTATATTAGCCAAACGAAAAATATATTAAAACCAAGAAAAACTTTGATGCGTATCTATTCTATTTTTCATTTTATACCTGGCGATCCTATGGCTGAATCAGCTAGAAGAAAGGATGGAAAGATGCATATTTTGAATACCACCCCTAATAGTAAATTATCCAAAGAAATGATGTATAAAGCATTTAATTCGTCCGAAGAGAATAGATTATATCGCATTGGAATTGCTAGTCATGCTTATACTGATACTTGGGCACACCAAAACTTTGTTGGGTTTAACGATAGCTTTAATGGGTTTGATTTAAATCCGCTTCCAAATATAGGACATGTAGATGCTATAGTAGCCCCAGATGTAGTTTGTAAAGATTGGATTGATGATAGGTTATTATATGAGGTGATTAATAACAATGATAGGTTTATTTTAGCTGCTGAGCATTTATTCTATAAATATGTGCATTATTTAGGATCAGATGCAGAATGGGAACCTATTAAAAGAATTTTATTAGCAATTATGGGAGTAAATAATAAAAGGAAACGATTATCTCTTTATTCAACAGTAGTACCATGGTTATTACCATATAATTATGCTTATTGGTTTGATATTGCTGTAAAACAAAAAGTAAAAGGATTAAAAGATTTTAGGAATGAATTTATTTCTAGATTTACAATATTTAAGGATAATTATGTATGGAAAAATGGTAATGCTAATCATTGGTTTAGATTTCAAGAATCGATAAAAGGGCATCAAAAAGAAATGTTACCTGAGATAAACGATATATATAAACTAATGGGTGTAGATATAAAATTGTTTTAAGGAGAATAAATGAAAATTAAAATGAATCTTGGGGATAACAGAAAGTGTGACACTTTTGTTTGTGAAAAATGTAATAAAACGTTTTATGATGATGTTTGGCAAGATAAGGAGTATATTTGTAAAGAATGTAAAGAAGAAAGTAAAGGGTAAGACAGCAATGAAAATATATGCGATAGGAGATATTCACGGTCAAGTATTTAAACTTCGTAAATTAATAGATAGAATATATATAAATGATACTTACCAATTAGTGTTTGTTGGAGACTACATAGATCGTGGTGATTATTCATTTGAAGTTATCGACTATTTGATTAATTTAGATAAAAGGTACAGCTGTGTGTTTTTAAAAGGAAACCATGAACAAATGTTCATGGATTATCTGTCTGGTATAAATGAAGATATATTTATAAGTAATGGTGGTTATGATACTATACAAAGTTATGAAAAAAATGGGCATGATATACACCAACATACAGAATATATAGATAGACATTTACCTTTTGAACACTTGGACTTTTTTAGAGGATTGAAATATTATTATGAGACAGAAAAATATATCTTTGTACATGCTGGGTTGTTGTCTAAAACTATACCATTAGAAGAACAACCAAAAGATATATTATTATGGGAAAGGTATGATTTTATAAGCAGTAAATTTGATTGGGGGAAAAAGGTTATTTTCGGGCACACACCTAATAAAGAAATACTTAAAATGGATAATAAAATCTGTATAGATACAGGTGCTTGTTATGAAGATGGTGTATTGACATGTGTTGTGTTACCAGAGGAACGTTTTATTCAACAAGGAGTGACAATAGAGGATCTATGACCCTTAATAAAGGCAGTATGCAGAAATTAAATTTAATAGGATGTGGAAAGAAAAATGGACAAAAAACTAGAAGATAAATTGATGAACACTTACCCACTTCTATTTAAAGGAAGATATAAATCAATTAAGGAATCTTCGATTCCATTTGGTTTGGAGTGCGGTAATGGTTGGTATTGGTTAATTGAGAATTTGTGTAATTGTATACAAGGTTATATCGATAATAATGATAAACCACAAGTGGAAGCTGTTCAAGTTAAAGAGAAATTTGGCGGGCTTAGGTTTTACATAAACAGTTCTGATGATTTGATACATGGAATGATTTGGTTAGCAGAAAACCTTAGCTTTAGAACTTGTGAAATCTGTGGTGCTACAACAGACATAATTCACACTTCTGGGTGGATAAAAACACTTTGTAAAACGTGTGAAGGAAAAGGAAAACAGGTTATGTAGTATATGTGGAAGTGTTGTAATAGATATAGAGGTAAACTATAGACTTATAAGGGTTAGATAGAGGGAGGGTATATGAAATTACCTAGAAAAGGAGAATATGTTTCATTAAAGAAAGTAAAAGAGTTATGTATGTATTTTGAACTATATGAGTTATGGGACAAGATTGTAGAAAATCCACCACCAAAACCATTCAAGTGTGATGGGTGTTCAGGAGGTTGGCCAGATGTATGGAAGGACATAAATGGTAAAAAAGTGGATTTGTATGAATTATGCCTTATTCATGATCTTTTTTACTGGTCAGGATATAAAGGTGAGAACATGGCAAGGTTCATGGCTGATGTTGGATTAATGATAAGTGTGGCTAAGAAAACCAAGAGACCGGAACTAGCTATAACAATGCTATTGGGAGTACATTTTGGCGGGGTTAGTTGGCTCCCTACAAAATTTAAATGGGGGTTTGGACGTTACTAATGAACGATAGACTACAAAAAGCATATAAATTTGTAAAAGAAAAACACAAAGAGCAGAAAAGAAAGTTTACTGATGTAGATTATATAAAACATCTAGAAGAAACTGTAAACATATTATGGAATATTGATGATTTAGCAGAAACAGATGATTATATTGCAGCGTTACTACATGATGTTGTTGAAGATACCCATACTACACTTAAAGAAGTTGGACAAGAATTTGGTAAAGTGGTAATGGGTTTAGTTGGGGAACTTACTAGTAATAAGGAAGAACAAACTACTAAAGGAAAAGCAGTATATTTAACAGAAAAAATTAATAAAATGTCAGAAAGAGCGTTTACCATTAAACTATGTGATCGATTAACTAATGTTGTTGGATTAGAGGATAAAAGAATACCATTAGAATTTATAGAAAAATATGTAAAAGAAACAAGATATATTATTAAACATATTGATAGAGAAATAAACGAAGTTCAGCAAATAGTATTGAATAGAATAAATGTTATGATATTGTATCTGGAAATTATTTAAATTGATAAACTGTATGAATTAAATTATGAAATGTGATAAAGAATCTAATATTATTTATGCTACAAGAAAATACGGTTTAATCTGCGGAGAGTGTGAACGTAAAATGAATGATAATAAATTAAAAGAAAAAGAAGAAATACTAAAAATGAATAGAAAATATGAATTAGATGTCTAAAACATTAGTAGTAAATTTGTTTGGTGGCCCTGCTGCTGGGAAATCAACTATGGCAGCTGGTGTATTTTGTTTATTAAAAATGCATGGTATGAATTGTGAATTGGTAACAGAATTTGCTAAAGACTTGGTTTGGGAGGAGCGTTATAATACTTTAAAAAATCAACAGTATGTTTTTGCCAAACAATACCATAAAATGTGGAGATTACTTGATAAAGTTAATATTATCATAACTGATTCTCCATTATTGCTTTCTGTTGTGTATAAACCAAAAGACTGTGTATTAAGTTTTATAAACAATGTAATTGATATAATAAATACATCAGATAATTTAAACATTATATTAAATAGAGATAATGAATATGATGAAAATGGAAGATTACAAAATAAGAAACAGGCAGAGGAAATTGATGTACTAATAAAACAAAAATTATTATTATATAATATGAGTTGGAAAGATGTGTATACGGATCATAATGGTATTAATGAACTCACAGCACTTGTTTTACAAAAATTTAATAAAGGGACTCTGGATTATTATATAGAGGTTTAGGAAATATATTAAAATGAGTAGAAGAAAAAAATGGCTTGATTCAGAAACAAAGTTGTTGATAAATAATTATACAATAATGTCTATAAAGGAATTAATGGAACTGTTTCCAACACGTAGTCAAAACAGCATTAACAATAGAATAAAACACTTAAAGGGCAAGAAAAAAATTAAAGAAAAAAAGTCGCAGGAGGCTATAACAAGAGCATATAAACAACGGGACTAATATGATTATATTACACGGTGAAAAAGACATATTTGGTATAAAAACAAGTTGTGAACTTGTTGCTTATGTTTTATCCGAGTTAGAAAGAAAAATTAAGCCGGGGATTACAACAAACTATCTAAATACTTTAGCAGAAGAACTAACTTTTAGAAAGGGGGCTATCCCAGGGTTTAAAGGATATAGGGGGTTTCCACGCTCTATTTGTGCTTCAGTAAATTCTCAAATAGTACACGGAATTTCATCAGATAAACCAATGGATGATGGTGATCTTATAAGTATAGATTTTGGAATTTTATACAAAGGATGGTATGGTGATTCTGCACTAACATCCCCAGTTGGGAACATATCAGACACACATAAAAAATTAATAAGAACAACAAGAGAATGTTTAAATTTGGCAATAAAGCAAAGTGTGCCTGGTAATAAGGTAGGTGATATATCCTATACTATTCAAAATCACGCTGAAGAAAATGGGTTTAGCGTTGTAAAAGAGTTTACTGGGCATGGTATTGGGAGAAACTTACATGAGGAGCCAACAATCCCTAATTTTGGTAATAAAAACGAAGGTTATTTATTGAAGGCTGGAATGGTAATAGCAATAGAACCTATACTTACTGAAGGTAGTAGTGAAACAGTCACAGGTAAAGATGGTTGGACTGTAACAACAAGAGACAGTAGTGTAGCTGCACATTTTGAACATACATTAGCTATAACAAATAGGGGGCCTATTATCTTAACTAGAAGAGATGGTAGTTAATTATATAAAAACATTAAGAGATTTAAAGAATTTAATAAATAAATATATCGATGGTAATGTCGAATATTTAATTCCAGCATCAACATTGTTTGTTGCTTTGCTTTTATGTGTTGCATTGTTTTTTACTATATATTAAATGTAACCTGATGTTAATACAACGATAGGAGGGGTAAGTGGGGTTTTTTACTAACGAGGAACACTATATTAATTTTATAAGCAAAGTTCATAAATGTAAATTTAATACTAAATTATCTAATAAACGTATAGAATTGTTTAGAAAAATCTATAGTATAAAATACTATAATAGTTTATTTGAAACATTTAGTTTAAACAGTCTCCCAGAAATAGTAAGTTGGGAGTTTGGTAAACTAGTTCCAAACAAAAAAACATTAAAGAACTTTTACGACACAAAAACTAAAGTGTTGGCAGGAGCAAAATTATTTGTTAAAAATCCAGATAAATTATTAACTGCTGGGTGTAAAACATTTTTAAACTACTGTGGAAAGAAAAAAAACAAATTAAAACTTAAACAACATAAAACAAAGTTTTCTAAAGGCGCTGAAAAAGTACTTGAGGGGTTGTTAACTGTGTCAGGAGTGTATTTTGTTTTTGATAAGCATAAAATGCTAAACTACATTGGTAAAAGTTATGATTTGGGTAACAGAATAATAGATTCTATTGAAGAAAGAAAAGGATGTTACTTTAGTTATGCGAAAACAAAAAGTAGAATAGATGCGGACATTCTTGAACCGTATTTGATATGGTTGAAAAAGCCGCCATTAAACAGTGAGTTTGTTACTAATGATAGGCCTTCGTTTAAACTAAAAATACCAAAGATGTCAAAGATAATAAAGGTGTATAAATAATGATAACAAAAAAAGATAAAAAAATAGCAATTTATGGGGCTATTCAAAGGTTATTAAATAAAATGGCTGAAAAATATCCATATAACAGTAAAGATTTTGGTTTTGAGGTGGGATATTGTCCAGATACATTTGGTTTTGAAATAGGACTTGTTCCAAATATAATGGAAATATGGGAGGATTATACAGAGTATTTTCCTGAATTGGGGGATACTCTCTTACAGGAATTAATGGATTCAAAAATATCCGGTGTTTATCCTAATAAAGAAAGATTCTTTGCGGAAGATGTTAAATTTGATACGGGGGATTCTGATGAAAGAGGTTAAATATGAGGCACAGTTTACACAAGTGCCATTTGGCTTGTTTAGAGATAAAGAGATGTATACTAAATTATATGATTGTTTATCCATTTATATGTATCTACAAACTTGTGTATATCGTGGGGTTCATGGGTCAGATAAATTTGATCTCTATAATAAACTTTATATGAACGGGGTCTTAGGGACAGCGGTAGCAGGAATTGAAATTGCCAGAACACATGGAAATATGAGCCCAAACACTGTGAAAAAAAGGTTAAACCTCTTGGAAAAATATAACTATTTGGAAAAATGTAAAATCAAAACAAAATATAAAAAAAACGGAAAACGGATTACAGGGTATCAAAATATCTATATCATAGGAACTCACATAAATGGTAATCCTAATTACAAATCTGGGAATAAGGAAAATATTAGTAATTTAATTGTAGGTAAATTTGGTATAGAAAAAGTGGATGATCAATATTTGACGGATTAACCTGTCAATATTTGACGGATTAACCTGTCAATAAATGATCAGTATAATAAAGAACTGAATAGAGAAGTAATAGAGAAGACTAACTAACTTTTACAAGTAAAAGTTGAGTTCTAACTTTAACAAAACAATTAAAAAAAATTAAAAAGCATTTAGTAACTCCGGAAAATAAAAAAATTAAGATTATCTTGTGGGAGATTATTTTTAAAATGAACACTGTAGATTTACATTTGGCAAAAAAGAAAATGAAGATTAAAAAAATAGATTCCAAATCTATTTTTTTAAGCACAATATGGAAAGGTGAAGTTATAATGTGCTTTTTTGATACCGCTTCAAATAAATTATTACAATTAAATTGTTTTAGGGTATTAGAGGTTGGAGAAATGGAAAATTTGGAAGACTTAATCATTAATTGTTTGCCAAAAAAGTAAATAAAAATACTTGACAAATTGGATTTAATGTTTATATTAATAAGTGAGGAGAATAATGTGACTGGTTATGTACATGTTTATACTGGGGACGGTAAAGGAAAGACTACTGCTGCAATAGGATTAGCAGTAAGAGCGGTTGGTGCTGGATTTAATGTATTTATAGCCCAGTTTATAAAAAATGGTAATTATAGTGAAATTAAAGCATTAGATAAGTTTTCTGATTCCATAACAGTAAAGCAATTTGGTTTAGGGCATTTCATAAGAGGAGTTGTTTCTGTTGAAGATTTAAACGTAGCACAAGTTGGTATAAAAGAAATGGAATCTATTGTCTCTTCAGGAAATTACAAAGTAGTTATATTAGACGAAGCAAATGTTGCAGTTAAACTTGGTCTTTTTTCAGTGGATGATCTTTTATATATAATTAATAATAAACCTGTTGATGTTGAATTAATAATTACAGGTAGAGATGCAAATCAAGAACTTATTAAAAGTGCAGATTTAGTTACTGAAATGAAAGAAATAAAACATTATTTCAAGAAAGGAATAACAGCAAGGGTTGGGATTGAAGAATAGTTGGTTTTAAAGGAAAAAATAATAATAAGGATAAATAAGATGGCTACTCGTAAAAAGGGAGCACGCAAAATAGTAGTTAATGGTGAAAAGTATATATATTTTGTAAAGTTTGTTAGGGTAGATTGTCAATGTTTACCTATAAACAAAGCGAGAGTTACCATTAAATCATCAAACGGAAAGTACTACATAAGCAATGAAGAGAAAATTAGTATAACACCATCGTATGTAAAACAATTAATAGAAACACACTTTTAAAGGGAAAAGGAGAAAAAAATGACAATACCATATGTAATTGAGAAAGGACCAGGGGACCAAGAACGAGTATACGATCTATATTCAAGGTTGTTGAAAGACAGAGTTATTTTCATCAGGGGAGGTATTGACCAAAACACAGCAGATTCTGTAGTTGCTCAACTTTTATTTTTGGAATCTTCTGATAAGGAAACAGATATTTCAATGTATATAAATTCGCCTGGAGGAGAAATATCTGCAATGTATGCCATCTTCGATACAATGAACTATATAAAACCAAATGTAACTACAATGGGATTAGGCATATGTGCTAGCGCTGCATCATTTCTATTAGCTGCTGGAACAAAAGGTAAACGGTTTGTGTTACAGAACTCACTGGTAATGATACATGAATTAAGTGGGGGAACTGCAGGAAAAGCTGGGGATATAAGGAATCATTATAAACATATAGAAAGTTTGTACGAAAAAATGGCAAAACAGTATGTAAAGTTGACAGGTCAGAAGATTTCAAAGATTAAAAAGGATATGGAGAGAGACTTCTATATGTCAGCAGAAGAAGCAGTAAAATATGGTATTGTAGATAAAGTACAAACTTAAAGGTAATTAAATATGGGTATTAAGTACAATAAATCAAAAGGGACTAAAGATAGACTAATACTTCCTCGCGGGCCAAGAGATTTACAGAGAAGACAGTTGCAACAAGCAAGTGTTGAGGAACCCAAGGCTGAATTGTTAGAATCTTTACGCGCGCAAATAAAATTACTACAAGCCCAGTTAGACTCTAATGTAGTATCTGATAAGGAATTAAATGACGAAATAGCTACTGTAATTAAAAAAGAAACAGCTAAACATAAAGAACGTATTAATGAATTAGAAACTGAAAATAGTATATTAAAATCTACTATACAAAATAGTGAAATACTAATAGAGCAATTAAAACAGATAAAGATTGCTGATAGTAAACTAGAAGTGGTAGATGTTGAAAGACCAAAAATTGAAGAAGCATTTATAGACCCAATTGAGAAAGATTTTGATAGTGTAGAATCACATATAGAAACAAAAGAAACTATTGGTATGAGTAAAGAAGATGTGGTTGATAAGGTCAGTAAACTCAAAAAATTATTGGGTAAGACTTAAGGAGGGTTAGATGAGTAAAAATGTTGGGATAGACCTTGGTACTAATCTCTTGGTAGCTGGAATATCAGAAAATGATGCTGATCCGATATTCAAGATTCAACGGGATTGTTTTTATAAAATTAAACCAAAGACTGAAGTAAATAAAACAAGTATAAAAATATCATTAGATAAACGGGAAGCAAATTATTTAATAGACGAAAATGGAACATTTATTGTTGTTGGCCAAAATGCTTTAGATATAGCAACCGAAAGAAATGGTGTTACTCAAAGACCAATGTCTAGTGGAGTAATTTCTCCGAAAGATAAAGCATCGTTGCCTATGTTAAAGTTGCTAATAAAAACATTAATCGGTACAGGTGAAAAGGGCGATAGGTGTATTTACTCTGTACCAGCAAAGCCAATAGATGGAAGTTTCGATGTTCTCTACCACAAAGAAATGATGGGGGTATACTTAAGACAAATGGGGTATATAGCAACCTCAATTAATGAAGGGTTTGCTATAGCCTTATCAGAATTGTTAGAAGAAGGTTTGAATGGTATGTGCATCTCTTTGGGTGCTGGTACTGTAAATATAGCTGTAGTACACGAAGGAGACCCTTTAGTAGAGTTTTGTTTAACTCGTGCAGGTGATTATATAGACCAATCTGTTGCTAATGCTTTAGATTTATCCCCAAGCATTGTTCAAATGGAAAAAGAAGCTGGTACAGATCTTTATACCCCAACTACAAAAATTATGGAAGCTGTCTCTGTTTATTATTCTTCTGTTATAAATTATACAATACAAAATATCTCTTACGAATTAGAAAAAAGAGAAAAAGCATTGCCTAAATTTAAGGACCCAATAACTATAGTTTTAGCTGGTGGATTGTCACTTGCCACAGGATTTGTTAGACGTGTAGAAGAAACTATTAAAACAGTTAAGTTGCCGATGGAAGTTGGTAGTGTAAGGAGAGCAGAGAAACCTCTGTATTCTGTTGCTAATGGATCATTATTAGCTGCACTTATGTAATATTATATTAAAGTAACCTACTGTAATATGAGGAGTAAAACATTATGAAAGTTGCATTGGTAGTCGGACATAAAGAAAGTAGCCCTGGTGCTTGTAATAGTACTTGCAATATTTGTGAGTTTGAATTCAACGATAAATTAGTACAGAAGATAGATTGTTTAGTAGATGAACGATGTGCAACTGAGATAGTATATAGGAATAGTTATAGAGCGTTACCTGATAGAATTAACAATTTAAATCCTGATTTTGTTGTATGCTTTCATGCGAATTCTTTTAATACTAAAGTAGTTGGTGCAGAAACACTTTATTATTATAAATCAAAAAAAGGTAAAAAAATAGCTGAGATTTTTCAAAAAGGATTTGTTAATACTCTTAAATTACGGGACAGAGGTATAAGGGCTAAATCATCTGAACAGAGGGGTGGATATGTATTAAAATATACAAATGCTCCATGTGTTCTTGTTGAACCTTTTTTTATTGATAATGATGAGGAATGTAAGAGAATGAGTAAAGATTGGAAGAAATTAGCATCTGTGTGTCGAGATAGTATTTATGAAGTTATTGAAAAAGTTATGTAGAAAATCCAGCAGAACTAAATAAAACAAAAGGGCGTTGTTCTGTCGTCCGTATAAAGGGGGAAAAATGTATAAAAACAATTTTATATGTGCTATAAAGCACAACGGAAGAGTTTTGAGAGAGGTGGGTGAGGAAGTGTGTTTACCTTTTGGCAGCCAGTATTTGATTTTATTAAAAAACAAGGATTCAAGAAAGGTATTAGTAAACATTGAAGTAGATGGTGAGAATGTGTTATCTGATAATAGCTTGATTGTAGATGGGTATACTTCGCAAGAAATAAAAGGGTTTATGCGAAATATGTCTGTTACAAATCGTTTTAAGTTTATTAAGAAGACAAAAGAAATTAGTGATTATAGGGGTGATAGGATTGATGATGGGATAGTAAGTGTTCGTTATAGGTTTGAAAGAAGGAAACCTAAACCTATTATAATCCCACGTGATGAGTGGTGGCCTAAGTATCCATATCCAAGACCATCACCAGAACCTCGATATGATGTTACATATACTAGTTGTAGTATGGCAAGTTCATCAAGTATAAGGGGATTAGCGGATTCAGCCAAATGTATACAAGAACCCCTTTCTGACGAAGGTATTACTGTAAAAGGATCTAAAATTACACAGAATTATCAATATGGTGATATTGATGAGTTGGAGTGTAATACTCATGTGATAACCCTTAAACTTAAAGGCAAAATTAAACAGAATAAAAAGATTGTAACTAAACCATTAACTGTTAAAACAAAATTACAATGTTCTACATGTGGTAGACGTAGTAAATCTAGTGCAACCTTTTGTTCTAACTGTGGAACATATTTAAGGTAGTATTATGAGATTGAGAAATTTAATTTATGAAAAGGAAATGTTGAAAAGGAAGATATCTGAGCTAAAAAATATAATAAAATATGATACAACAGACTCTATAACTAATGAGTTGTTTGTTCAACTTGAACTACTACAAGCTAAAAATATTAATATTAATACAATAAATAATCAAATTAAAATTAAGCTTGGTGGTAAAGATGTAGATATATCAACAACAGTTATACTTAGGGATACAGCCAAGGAGAAAATTAATATTTTAACAAGTTTAATAATTGATAATAAATCCAAATTGGACAAGGTAGAGCTTATTAAGCAGCGGGATGATATTTATGAAGAATATGTATTATTATCTAATGAAATTACATTAAACGATTTAAATGTTAATATAGGAGAGTAATATGTTAATAGGGGTAGTTGGTAAGGCGAGGGTAGGAAAAGACACTTTTGCTACTGAGTTAGCAGGAGAACTATTTAGATTGACAAAACAAAGATATGTTCTTATGGCGTATGCACATGAATTAAAAATAAGGGTGCAAAAGGAGTTTGATTTGTCGTATGAACAGTTGTGGGGGGATGAGAAAGAAAAACAGGATTTAAGATATACTAAACAATTGCAGGGGGTTTCTTCTAACCCAGCAGATTATTGGAGCCCGCGTGAAATTTTACAGAGCTATGGTGAGTTCTACAGATCAATAGAATATAATTTTTGGGCTAATCGTTTGTTTGAAATAATAGACGATAGAGAGTATAAACGAGTTATTATAACAGATGTGAGACATGTAAATGAAGCATTTCCAATTATAGATAGGGGCGGTTTTTTGATTAAAATAGTTCGTGACACTAATAAAGTTGTATCTACACACGGACAGGATCATATTTCAGAAACATCAATGGATACTTTTACTAATATAGATATTGTTATAGAAAATAATAGCACTATAGAGGAGTTTAAATCTTCCGTTAAGGAAGTGGCTAAATTATTAATTAGTAGAAAAAATAAATAGATAAGGGAGAAAATTATGGCAAAAGCAAAAACTAAAGATTTGAATTTTTCAATATCCCCTGAGAATGTAGTATATACAAATATATCTAAATCAAGTGATTATAATTCAGCAAGAATTTCTACAAGAATAGGAGACAAGGCTTATATGTCTGTAAGTATTGAATGGGCAGACGGGGAAGCAACCCCTGATATAGTTATGGATATAATGAATACAATATTAAAAGGCGGTACCGCAAAATCTGGTATCACTGAAGGTAAAGAAGCAGAGTATGAGGAAGCAAAAAAACTTGGTTTTATTAAATAGCGAGGTTACAAAATGCCTATAAGCATGGAAGAATTTAGCGTACCTAGATGGATAAGGTACATGGAAAGATACCCATTAAGTTATGATAAAGAAGACCGATTTAATGAAGTTAATCCAAAACATCCTGCTAATAGATATCAAGGCGATGAGGGGAGAGAAGGTGGTTGGAAACAAGCTGGGTATAATCCAAACCATCAATCAACAATGATTGAACGGATCAGGGTTAGATCTGACGATATAACATTGAAACCATATTAAGGGGAAAAGATGAAAATTACAGCAGAGGAAAAGGTAGAAATTTTTAAACCAGAGTTAGATAGGATTTTTGATAAAAAAATACAAGAGTTTACAAAACTTTGTATAATTAGTGCACCAGATTATTTCTTTTTGGATTGTCCAGCAAGTTCATCTGCAAAGTATCATCCAATAGATGAGTTGTCACATGATGGCACTATTATACATACAAAACGAGTATTTACATTAGTATATGAACTGTGTAGGGGGTTAGGTGTTGAGAACCATAGAGATATTTTATTATCAGCCAGTATAGTACACGATTTAAAGAAACAAGGGCATACTCATACTGGGCATACACAGAAGAAGCATCCACAATATGCAGCGGAGCTGGTTGATGAAGTTCAAAACGCTACTATGCTTTTGACAGATGAGGAATATGGTATAATTAAAAATTGTGTTGGATTTCATTACGGGCCATGGTCTGTTTCACCTTGGATAAAACCATTGAGTGAATATACTATGGATGAATTGGTTGTATACATTTCTGATTATGTGGCATCGAAAAGATGTGTAAAGGTAGATTATAAAAGGTAAGGAGGGTAAGATATGGCATTTCGAGAAGAGTTAAACATTTTAATAAATAAATATAGTTTAGAAAATGGATCTGATACTCCTGATTTTATACTTGCAGATTTTGTTATTGAATCTTTAAAGGTTTTTGATAATGTTGTTGTTAAGAGAGAGGAGTGGTATGGAAGAATGGAATCAACTGAACAGTTTTAATATTTTTAAAAGGAGAATAAGTGAGAAATGAGATTATTATAGGGAGTGATCATGCGGCTTTTGATTTAAAAGAAAAAATAAAAGATTATTTTTTTCAAATTGAGACGAACATTGAAGATGTTGGCACTGATAGTAAGGATTCAGTAGATTATCCGGATTTTGGAATCAAGGTTGCCTCAGCGGTTTCAAAGGGAAAATTTGAGCGCGGGATACTTCTTTGTGGGACAGGGTTAGGAATGTCAATGGTTGCCAACAGATTTCCGCACGTAAGAGCCGCTCTTTGTAACGATCTTTTTTCAGCTATTATGAGCAGACGTCACAACAATTCCAATATATTGGTTATAGGAGGGCGCGTTACAGGGGAATCTCTTGCTATAGCAATGCTTGAAGCATGGCTTGAAACCTCTTTTGAAGGTGGCCGGCATGAAAGTAGACTGTTAAAAATGGAGAATATTTAAAAATGAATAAACAATTCGTTAAAGATTTACAAAAAAATGTAGCAGGATCGCAAGTACTTCAACAAGAACTACCGGCAGGTTCAACTGGAAGAAGGTATGAGCCTACACTAGGTGTAAGAAAGCACAATGAACGGATTCATAGGGAAAGTAAGAACGCAGATGATTATAAGAATTTACAGTTTGCTTTTAGAAAACCACCAAAAGCTAGAGGTAGGTCTATATATGTAAAATGCGATAATTGTGGGCATATAACACTTGCTACCTCTATTACTGTTGGTATTGTTTGTAAGGAGTGTAAAAAATTTTCATCTGTTACGGAGGTAGAATGTGACTGGTAAAGGTAGTGGTAAGAGAGGGAGACCATTAGGTTTTAGGTTAAGTGAAGGCAGTAAAAGGGCAATAAGTCAATCTAAATTCGGTCAAAAACATAAAAACGTTACAAAGGATAAAATATCTCATTCATTAATAATGTATTTCAGAAGAAAGAATCCTTTATCCGAAGAAATTATTAATGAATATTGTCGTGTAGGGGATGATGCCTTGTGTTGGTGGATAAATGAGATTCAAGATGATTTAAATTTATCTATGGATATATTAACTGAAAGGTCTTTAAGGAATAAAACAAAGATTGAAATTACATGTGGAAATACTATAGAATTTTTTGGGCATTCAATTACTCCTGAATTACTAGTGTTGTTTAAAGAATTTTGTGAAGAAAACGATTTGGATGCGGAAGAGTATTTTGATTCCTTAAAATAGAGGGAGATTATGAAAGAAGAAAAGAAAAAGGAGTGGTTTGGGAAAGCAGTAAAAGATAGTAGAATAGAACACTCTCTTGGAAAGACAAAGAAATTAAAAAAAGAAGATAAGAAGGGTAAAGTCGGTAGACCAAAAAAAGCACCATCACCTGAAAAAATGTTGAAAGACATTTTACCAGTAGAAGATATATTTGAGGAAGACGAATTAAAAATGTATCGTGAATTGGTAAAGGTTTATATGGCAGATTTTGATGCTGAGGATTTAACATCTAGTGATATGGATGATATATTAGATTTAGCAAAAAATAGGGTGTTAGAATTTAGACTGCTTAGGGAAACTAAAGGAAACCCAGATAAACAGTTAGATGTTGCGGCAACTATAGAAAAATTATCAAAAAAGAATGAAAAAATAAAAGAGAGTTTGTCATTCAGACGAAAGGATCGTATCAATCCTAATGAGTTCAAAGGGTTTTCAATTGTAGATTTAGCTGTGGCTTTTGATATGGAGAAAAAAGCAAAATTACAGGATAAAGTTGCTAAATTAAAAGATGAAGAGAAAGAGATGTTGGAGAAAAGAAAAGATTATACCGGTAATAAATATGATATAGTGAGTGAGGAATCGGATACAACTGATGAGTAGTTATAACAGTAAAAGAAGAAAATATAAAGAAGTTATAGGGGTTGGAAGTGAGCTGGTTGAGTTCTATTTACAAAACCCATGTATAGCGGTGTATGATTTATTAGGGGTTGACTTAGCTCCAATTCAACGTTCTATATTTGAAGATTTTTGGTTCAAGAACTATGTAATGGCGATCTGCGGCAGAGGCGGAGGGAAAAGCTTTATGTTAGGAGCAATAGCTACTTTAAGTTGTATGCTTCGGCCCGGATATAGAGTAGGCCTTTTAGCTCCAGTTTTCAGACAGTCAATGATTTCAGGTAGTTACGACACCTTTTGGACATCAGGCGGGTTACAAACGACAACACAAAAATTTTATGATTCAGTCGAAGAAGGTGTTACAAAAACACAATCTTTGGAATCTCAAAATACTATTTTAAGTAAATGGAAAAATCCAGAGCGGGCATGTAGAAGTATAAAAACAACAAAAGGATTTGAATTTGGTGGTACCGTTGATCACGGACTTCTGGTGCTTAATGATAAATTGGATTTAGTATTTAAAGATTTACAAGATATAACTGAAGAAGATAATATTGTAGTAAAAAAAGGGTTTAATTATTTTGGTAATGACAATTCAATGCCAACTTTTAATGAATTCGAAATGAATTATAGAATGAATGGTTGTAAAATTCCAAAAAAATTAACTCCAGATTTGGCCTATTGGTTAGGGCTATTGACAGGCGACGGGTGTATCTCCTTTGGCAAGAAACAAAAGGGAAAAAATAGAGTTAATTTTACTAATAATACAAAGGAGCTAATAGGTTCTTTTCTCAATACAGCAAAAGAGTTTTTTGATGTTAATCCTATATTTTCAGATAGAAGTGCAGGTGGTAGACCGAATCAAATAGACATTTATAATACTAAATTGTGTAATTACTTAGTAAAATGTGGGGTGTCTTGTACCACAGCATATGATAAATGTATGCCAGATGTAGTGAAAAAGGCTTCACGAGGATGTGTAATAAGCTTTGTTAGAGGGTGTTATGATTCAGATGGTTGTTTTAGTGTGAGGACAGACAAAAGAAGTAAAACAAATACAATGCACGCAGATTTACAACTGTCTACAGTTAGCTATAAATTAGCAAAAGAGGTTCAAGTCGTTTTGCTTAATTTAGGCATATTTGCTCGTTGCGAAGAACATAACGATAAAAATAGAAGCAGAGAGTATAAAGTGGTGATAGCTAATATAAATGAATTTATTAAATTTAGGGATATTATAGGGTTTAATTGTAAATATAAACAAAAATTATTAAATGAGTATATAGATAAATCTGTAAGTAAATATTCTTACTCTATTCCTAATTCCAGAGAAATAATGAGTAACCTGGCAACTGATATTGAATCGGTTGTAGGAAGTGAGATCGAGATACTTAAATATGTGAAACAACGTTATAAACATGTTACTGGATATACTGTGTTAAAAATAATAGATCTGTTAACTTTGGCTAAAGAAACTAACATCCTAACAGAAGATTATCACAAATTAAAAAAAATAATAGATTTAGATTTATCCTTTGTAAAAATGGTTGAATCAGATTATTTTTTCGCTCCAACTATTGATGTAGAGGTAGAAAACGAATCTTGTTATTGGTCAAATGGTATGATCTCACACAATTCAAAAATGATTTTTGCTGAAGTAGAAAAGCTTTATGCCCAGTCTTCAATTTTAAGAGAAGCTTGTGATAAACCACCTACAAGAGGGCCAGATGCGTGCTATCTTAGATTCAAATCTGTAGGAGGAAGAACGCCGTCTTACATAGAAGCACTCCCATTAGGTGCGGATGGTAGTAAAATTCGTGGGTCACGTTTTTATTTATTGTTAATAGACGAATTTGCACAAATGCCTTCTAAAATTATAGATACAGTTTTAATGCCTATGGGGGCTACATCATTAGCACCAATGGAGCGTGTGCGTCGTTTAGAACAAAAAGCCCGCCTTATTAGTTTAGGATTAGCAACAGATGGTGACTTTGAAGAAGAGTCAGTTAACAAAATGATTATGACTAGTTCAGGGTTCTACAAATTTAACCACATGTGGAAGAGAATGAAAGATCACTGGGGGCAGGAAGATTCAGCTGAAAAAGAAGGGGTAGAAAGTCAATATGCAGTGTGGCAAGTTCCATATTGGGATTTACCAGAAGGGTTTCTTGATGCAAATAATGTCGCTGAAGCAAAACGTATAATGTCAAGTGCAGAATTTAGAATGGAATACGAAGCAGAAATGATTTCTGACTCAGAAGGTTTTTTTAAAGCATCATTATTAGAATCTTGTTCCATTGATAGTGGATTCACAATTGAGATGCGTGGTGATTCCAAAGCTCAGTATATTATAGGAGTGGATCCAAATCAAGGGGGTCGAGCAAGTTGTGGCATTATAATATTAAGAATCGGGTCAGCGAATAAGATAGTTAGGGTGTTAGAGTTAAGAACACAAACGACACAACAATTAACACAAGTTATTCAGGATTTTTGTGAGAAACTAAATGTTATTAGAATTTTTATGGATAAAGGCGGGGGTGGAAAGGCGGTTTGTGATCTTTTGGAGGAAGGGTATAATGGAAAACAACCTATTATAGATCGTACAAATGATGATCATAGACATCTTCCGGGGGCTCATATATTGGAATTAATATATTTCAATCCAAATTGGATAGCAGATGCAAATTTTACTGTTAAATCTATGTTAGAAGACAAGAAGTTGTTGTTTCCAGAACCACCTATCGGATCAACTTTAGATATTGAAGCCGCCAGTTATGATACAGTTAATATACTTAAATCACAGATGCTTAATATTATAGTTACACAAACTTCAACTGGGATTTTACATTTTGATACACCGCAAAAAGGACAAAATAAAGATTTATATTCAGCATTATTGTTGGCGTCACATGGGGCAAAGATGGTGGAAAAAGAACTTGAAGGTGACGGTGAGCCAATATTATTTAATAGTGGAGGGCTTATTAGATTACATGAAAGACAAAGTGGCGATTTTGCCCAGATATCATCACAGAGCGGTCGCGTTGTAGGAAAATCAGTAATACATGCTGCTGTTTTAAAAAAGAAATTTAAATAATAAACTAACCTTATACTTGGTAAGGGGTAATTACTAATGTGAGGGGGTGCTATAGTGTCAGAACAATTGAGTATTTTTGGTAAGACCTTTTGGGATTTGTGGTTGATGAAGCTTTTAAGAAACGTGGCTTCTATCAAATATCAATTTTTGGCAGCATTTTTTGTGTTAATCGCCTATGGGATGTTTAATGTTACCCCAGAGGGCCACCCATGGATATCTGCTACAGCGGGGTTGGCTTTTCTTGGTGGTGGGTTTTTAACGTTGGCAACAGCTCGTATAATTAGTAAAACAAAATTAACAGAAGATGATACTTTAGACACAGACAAATAGGTGTGAATATGAAGTTTTTTGATGTAACAAAAAGCATAACTTTACTTGCCGTAGTTGCATTTTTATGGTTTCATGGAAGCAGCCTTGTAAGTGGTTTTAATAAACCTTTTATACCTCCAGCAGTGCTTAAAACGATTGATGATAATGCTTTAAAATTATCAAGATTAGCAGAAAGTAATGTAGCAGTTGAAGACTTACGCAGAGAGTTTGAAGCAAAAAATAGTAAAATTTTAGATGATTATGAGGAACAGAAAAAGAGGACAAGAGAGGTGTTAGAGGAATTAGGTAGGGTCAACGCTAAGCAAAAACAAACTGTAGATTTAATAAATAGAAAATCAGATAAAGTTACAACACCAAAAAAAGAGATATTAGCATATGAGTTTAAAAAAGTGTATGCAAAGGATACAGAAGGGAAGTCATTTCCAGTTGCTTGGGCAATGTATTTTCCTAATCAAGTCAAAGACAAACGTTGGAAAACAGGTACTTACCCGTTAGATTATTATACTAAGATTATAGAAACAGAAAATGATGACGGTACGTTTAATCGTTATGCAGAGATGCATTTGGAAAATAATCAAATGGATGAGACTAAAGGTAACCAATACCCAATTAAGTTGGAAAACATTGAGTGGGCAAAAGTTGAAAAAAAAGAATGTTCTTGGAGGTGGTGGAACCCAAGATTAGGTTTTGGATTAATATCCACCTCGAAATGTGTGGCACCTACATTAGACCTTAGTATAGTTAGTTATGGTAGAACTAGAAGAGATCTTGATTATAGATTTATTTCTTTTGGGTTAGGTATAGCTAAAGCTTCTGATGATTCTCTTACTTTTATAGGATCATTTGAACCGTTTTCATGGAATGTTGGAAATGTTTTGCCATTAGTAGAAAATCTTTTTGTTGGACCTGTAGGGGCTGTAGATTCAAATAGTACTATGGAGTTAGGAGTTAAAGTTGTGATACCGTTTTAGGAGGATAATATTATGAGTATAGATTTTCAAACTCCACCTTGGTGGAAGAATGGCCCAGATGATTACACACGAAGTAGATCAACAGGTGTTGATTATACGGTAGACAGCCTGATTGGCAGACATGATGCGAAAAAATATACATTATCTACCGATGATCCAGTTACAGTATCAGGAACAGAGGGTACTATACTTATATAGTAAATAAAATAAATAAAGGGATAAAATGATAATATGGAACAAGAGATATTAAATAAAATTACAGAAGACATGAAAGAAAAGTATTCTGGCCGTTGATAAGGAAATAAAATATTCTTATTTATATAGTAACAAATAAAATTAATGGTAAGTCATATATTGGTCAAACTACACGTAGTTTAGCAAGACGGAGGGCTAATCATATTTACGATGCTTTAAATGAGAAAGATACTGGATACTTTCATAGAGCTATACGGAAATATGGTAGAGACAAATTTGAATGGAAAATATTGATTGAGTGTAATACTATTGAAGAGTTAAATAGGTTAGAATTATATTATATAAAAATATATAGTACTTTTAAAAATGGGTATAATTTAGCTTTAGGGGGTAAGGGGTCGATTGGTTACAGGCATTCAAATGAAATAAAAATGAAAATGTCTGGTAAAAATAACCCTATGTATGGTAAATGTGGAAAAGATAGTCCATGGTATGGTGGTAAACATTCAATAGAGAGTAAAAAGAGGATATCGGAAGCAAGTAAAGGAAGAAGGTTTTCAAAAGAAAGCAAGCAAAAAATGTCTGAAGCACATAAAGGTAGAAAGTTTTCAAAAGAGACAAAGAGAAAAATGTCTGAAGCACACAGAGGTAAAAATAATTTTATGTATGGTAAAACCCATTCCGATGAGACAAAAAGAAAAATATCTGAATCAAAGAAAAGTAAATGTATTGGTGAAGATAATCAAATGAATAGGAGATGATTACTGTAAATGGAACAAGAATTATTAAGTAAAGTTACAGCAGATTTAAAAGAAAAATATCCGGATATTGGGCTTCAGTCCATCATGGTCAATGATACTACAGGGCAGACAACTTTTATGTTAGAACCAACTAAGAAAAGTTTGGCTTTTATAGACCCTAAGGTAGGTGGTGGCATTATACCACGTGTGTACAGAGATAAGGCTGCTGTTATTAGTAGAGATTATGTCCAAAGATCAAATCTTGATTTAGGAGCATCAGATCCATATGTACAAGATCCAAAAGAATCTTTTAAAAGAGCAATTAAATATTATTATACAGATCCGTTAGTAGGAGCTTCTGTAAATATTTTATCAAATTTATCTAAGAAAGGATTTGAAAATGATATAGATGACCCTAATATAAAACAGTTTTTTGATAACTGGGCATTTGATGTTGGGTTTGATGAGTTGTTAGACTGGATTTTTTTAGATTTTTTCAAAGTAGGTCATGTGACTACCTATAAAGTTTTAGCAAAATATGAACCAAGGGTTTCATACTTATCTCCTATGGCTGGTCAAAAACCCACATCTAAAAGTAAGACTGCTACTGGTAAGAAAGAAAAAGCAGCAAAGAAAAATATATGGTCGAAAGGCCATTTACCAGTGTCATACACAGTACTTAATCCACTATTAGTTAATATAAACGGAAGTTTGTTATTCGACAAGACTTCTGTGACATTAACACCGCCTCCTGAATTAGCAGAACTACTTAAAAAAACAGGTAGTGACTTAACAGAGGAAGAGAAGGCTTTAATTAAAATATTACCCTCTGATTTAAAAGCAGCAGCGGAAAAAAGTGGGGAGTTTCAATTAGATTCTAGACTTGTTGGGCAGATTACTTATAGAAAATCTCCATATGAAAGGTATGCTAGACCAAAAACATTAAAAGTGTTTGATACAATAGAATATAAAAATGCTCTTAAACAAGCAGATTTAAGCACTCTGGATGGAATTACTAATTATATACTTAAGATAACAATAGGTAGTGATGAACACCCTGTTGTAAAACAAGAAGAATTAGAAGCTGTTGCTCAATTGTTTAATACGCCAAGTAAATCGTTTGATGTGGTATGGAATCATACATTACAGGTTGAAAAGATTATATCACCTGAGATTGATAAAATTTTGGGCGAGGGCAAGTATAAACAAGTTAATAATGACATGACTACTGGTTTGGCAATTACTCGTGCTATTTTGGATGGCGGAACTGATATAAATACAGCAGAGGTTGAGTTACTTGTAAAAGGTTTAATGGAAGAAGTGAACTATGCAAGAAGACAGGTTACAAGATGGATTTATAAAGAATATCAACAAATAGCAGAAGCGCAGGGGTTTGATCGCTTTCCTAAAGTACGATGGGATGAGGGGGTACTTATGGATACTATTTTATATATGAATACTCTAGCCTCACTTGTTGATCGTCGTATGTTAAGTTATCAAACTGCTTTAGAAAGTCTTAATTTTGATTATCCAAATGAATTAAAAAATATGGAAGAAGAATTGCCTTTAGTAGAAGATGGCTTGTTTGGTATTTTAGGATCTCCATGGCAACAGTCTAAACCAGGTATTCAACCAGTACAGAATTCTCCAAAAAGTACTCCATCGAAAGGGCGTCCAACTGGACAACCAACTAGTAAGAAAACAACAAACGTCAATCCAGCAAAACAACCTGGGCAGAAAGCATCGATATTAAATGATATTGCTGGGATGTCTCCTTCTAGTTATTTAGTTTTTTTAGACGGCGCTAGAGGTATTTTATCAGAGGAAGACTATGTTGAATTTTTAAATTGGGCAGGTAAGAAAAGGTTTGTGTAAGATAATATACTTTAGAGATTTTGTATACTGAAAGCTATTAAATTTTGGAAGGTAAATGGGGATGATTAATGGTTTCAGACAAGAATGAAAAAGATGGGTGGCAAGAATGGAGACAGCATGTACTGTTGGAAATAAAAAGACTTAGTACTAATCAAGAGAAGTTAGAAGAAAAAAGTATTGATTATAAGTTAAAGACAGAGGTTGAGCTTAGTAGACTTAAAGTGTGGTCAGGTGTATATGGGGCTGCGGCCGGGATGATAGCAGCACTTATATTGAGGGAGGTGATCAATAGATGGTAGGATTATCTTGGGTCACAAACTTATTGTATTCAGACAAACATAAGCCTGGGGCATATAAATCTGAGCTAGACAACAGTAGAGAAGGTTTAAACCGTTTAGTGGAGTTGACTAAACAATTAGATACGATAGATGGTGGTATATGTAATGATGGACTTTTAAATATTATTACAAATAGTTTGGATTTTGCGATATGGGCTAAAGACCTTAGTGGACGTTTTTTATATGTAAATGACCCTTGTGCTAGAATAATTTTGAGAACAACTGTTGATAAAGCATTGCGTTTGACAGATGAGGATTTTGAGCGAAATGCTCTTGCTCATGTGTGCATGGGGAGTGATCAGAAAGTATTAGACAGTTTAACTACTCGTAGATTTATAGAACATGCCCGCTATGCTGATCGCGACCTTTGGCTTGATACTGTAAAGGCCCCTTTATTTAAAGAAGGAAAATTAATTGGGGTTATTGGTTCAGGTAAAGATATTACAGACTCCATTCCAATAGAGATTAAAAATCGTTTTGGTAAAGCTGGGGCATTAGAACTTGATGTTGATTTAGATTATTATATTGGAAGGGTAGACGAAAGGAGAAAGAACAGTTTAATTATGTTATTAGAAAAAGATAGCGGTGGTGGTTAATATGTATACATATGAAGCAGTAATTATTCGTGTTGTTGATGGGGATACAGTTGATGCTGTACTTGATTTAGGGTTTAGTTTAAAATACAAAGCTAGATTTAGAATAAAAGATTTTGATGCCCCTGAAACCTGGAGACCAAAAAATGATCTTGAAAAGAAGCATGGTGAAGAGGCTGCTTTGTTTGCAACAGAATTGTTGTTAAACAAACAAGTTATAATCAGTACAGAACCTATGGTTGGTATTTATGGACGTTATTCAGCCTCTATTACTTTATATAACGGCGATGACTTCGCTTCCATAATGGTTGATAATGGATTTCAGAAGCGATCTGATTATCGATAGGGTATATATGATGAATTATAAAGTTTGTACAAAGTGTGGAAATAAATTTCCTGCAACGGTTGAGTTTTTTCATAAAATGAAATCTGGTAAACTTGGTTTACGTGCTACTTGTAAAGTTTGCCGTCAAGAATATTATCAAAACAACAGAGAAAGGCATACAGCAACTATGAAAAAGTATTACAGAAATAATAAAGAAAAAATTATGATTAATAAGGTGGAATATCGGAAAAACAATAAAAAGAAGATTGCGGTAGCACAGAAAAAAAACCAAGAAAATAATAAAGAAAAATATAGTGTAACTGCGAAGAGATGGCGCAAAAATAACCCTGAAAAGATCATTGCCAGGAATGCAAAACGGCAGGCAAAAAAGTTAAACCAAACTCCAAATTTAACTCAAGATGAAAAGTATCAAATAGAGTTGATGTACAAAAAAAGTCATGAGCTCGGTCCAGATTATCAAGTGGATCATATTCAGTCATTATCAAGAGGTGGATTACACCATCCAAACAATTTACAAATCGTGACCAAGAGTTATAATTTACAAAAAAGAGATAAAGTAGATTTTAGACCACCAACTACTGAAGAGTTATACATATATTAGACAAAATAATTGAGGGGGTATAGTAAAGTGGAAAAGATATATTTGGAAGCCGATATCAAGTTAGAAGAGGAGACCGTTGAATTAAAGGAGCAAGCCTCCAAGATTATAGAGTTGCCTAGTGGTTCTGATAAACAGCAAGATTTACTTTATTGTTCTGCTGTGTTTGTTTCTACAGGTGAAAATTTAAATCATGCTTATTTCATGGGGTCAGAGCTTGTAATTGCGGAGGGAACCATTGTAAACAAAGCGATGGACGTGGAGCATAAAGAAACAGAAATCGTGGGCAGTATTTACAAAAGGGAATTTATGGACCAGGCTGGTAATAAATTAGACTTAAAAGAATTAGCTTCAAAAGAAGTGGCTGCTCAGGATTCCCAGGAGATGCACGTAGCCATAGCATGTGTATTGTACAAGAACAGATTTCCAAATTTCGCAAAAGAAGTGTCTGAAAATAAATGGAAGGTTAGTATGGAGTGTTACTATTCTGATTACGACGTCAAAATAGGGCAGTTAGTTTTAGATAAAAAAGAGGCAGAATCTTTAGGGCTTGCAGCAACAGACGCAAAAATTTTAGGTAACATTGCTAATGTTATAAAAGATGGGGTGGAAATTGCTTCCGGTGAAATTACTAGGGTATTACGGGGTATCTGTTTTTCAGGTTGTGGATTTGTTAAAAATCCAGCAAACCCAGCGTCAATAGTGCTAGAGACAGCGAATACAAAGGTTACCGAAGAGGGTGGGCAAGTAATAGTTCTTAATTACGATGTATTACAACCTGTTGCTAATAAAGTAACCTCCGATACAGTAGAGGAAGATGTTTTAAACACGGAAAAGGCAACGGATGGTACATTGGATGATACTGTAGGTGTTTGTGTAAGTTATAAAAGAAGGTTATATGATAAGGCTGAAAAAGTTATAGCAACAGATTGGTGCGCTTTATATGAAAAAGGGTGTACCTCTTTTTCCAGAGATACTACTGATCCAAACTGTTTAAGAAATAAAGAAGCATTGTGTGTTGCTAAAGCAATGGTAGACGAAAGATTTAGAAGTAGAAAGTCTGAAGACAAACGAATAATATTATTAAATGAACTAAAAGCTGCTTTAAATGAGGCAGTTAAAACTACATCATAGGAGGAAATGAAAAATGCCACAACTTAATATTGGTCAACAAGGTTCACTTAAAAGCACCCCCAAATTAACTAAAATTAATGGGGATGATAATAAAAAGGTAATATATCGTAACCTTGGTAACAACCATGCATACCCATTCGTATGGGCAAACACAGCTACAGTTGCAAGTGGTACTACTTCAGTTTTACTAGCTTCAGGCATTAAATGGCACGGGTATGATCTTGCCACTTATGCTACTGTGGTTGTAACACCGAAAGGTGATATAGGTACTTATTACACAACTGCAGATGAGGTTGCTAACACCATTACACTTACATGTGAGACAGGACCTGCAGCTGATGTTGAGGTTGCTCTTATGTATATGCTTGGTGATGAAATGGTAGTTGAGGGGTTGGCTTGTAGGGGTAATACAGGCGCCGCTCAGAATTTACCTTAAAATCTTAACAGATTTTTAAATGTATAACATTAAGTAATTTAACGGGACAAGGTTTTAATTTTTTAGTTTAGAAAAACAATAAATGTAATTCAGGTTGGTTAAGTTTAATAATTACTTGTAGTCACTAAAAATTTACAAGGAGGAGACTTAACGTATGGAAAAAGAACAAATGCGGACTGAGGTCCGTGCAATGGTTGATGATCTTTTTAATGAAAAGGAAGAATCTGAAATTCGTAAAAAGACAGAGATCGCACTTGAAAAGTCTGCTACTACTATTTCTGATTTGACCTCTACGTTAGAGGAAAAAGCTACAGAAATGGCAGAGCTTGAGACTAAAGTATCAGAAAGTGAAGATAGTATTCAGTCACTCAAGAAAGAGCTAGAGGCAGCTCGTGAGGAACTGGAAACTTCTAAGGCTTCGTTGGAGTCTAAGGAGCAAGAACTTGCTGATATGAATAAGGCTAAAGTAGCTGATGAAAGAATGACTGAGTTGGAGGCTGCTGGCGTTGCCAGGGCTGAGAAAGATTCTCAGGTGGAAAAGATTAAAGAAATGTCAGATGAAGAATTTACATCTTATCAGGAAGAGTTGGTTTATGTTAGAAGGGCTGTTGAGGCTGAACTAGAAAAGGCAACTAAGGATCTTGAGGCTAAAAAAGAAGAAGATGCTAAAAAGTCTGAAGAAGATGCTAAAAAGTCTGAAGAAGAAGCTAAAAATGCTGAAGAGTTGAAATCTGAGAAAGAAAAAAAGTCAGATACAGAGCAAGCTAAGATAACTCCTGGACAGGCTGCTATGGCGGCACTAAATATGGAATGTACACCAGATAGTAATCTTATGTCTAAATATGCTAAACTCGGTGAAGCTTTAGCTGCGAAATGGAAAGAAGATAGTAAAGAATAAATGACTTAAGGAGGAAAAAGGATATGTTTATTCCTAGACATCCAGTTGTAGAGGATCAATTCTGCAGCTATGCTGAACAAACTGGTACAGCCGCAGAGGGAGTTGGCGGAGTTATCGCTTATGCTGGTACAGTTGTATATTTAGACGAAGATGCTGTTAATGAAGAATCTATGGTAAAGAAAATGGTTTATGATGCGTCACCTTTTACACCTTTTGGGTTCTTGATGCAGAAAGTTAAAACTGGTTATCATCAAGTACACCCTGCTGGGTATTATATGCCAGGCGATTTGGGGTCCAGTGATGCTATTGCTCAACCAAAATATAATGCTACTGGTAGTATTGTTGGAACTAAGGCTGTTCCAGTTGGTGTATCTCATTTAGGCATTTGGGATACTGTGCATTATACAGCTTTAGGAACCGGTGGATCATCTGGGGTTTCTACTGTACCATCTGCTGCAATTAAACCAGGTCAGTCACTTTATGCTGCTCAGGATGAAGGTAAGGTTACCAATAGTACAGTTAATGCTGGTTCCGCAGCTGTTTATAACGGTGAGCAGGTATGTGGTGCTGATCCAGCAGCTGTTGCTGTAGTTGTTAAAGGTGCAAGTGTTGCTAAAGCTACTGCTAATATAGCTAATACTACGTTGTATCCGATTAGAATTAAGCTTTTGGTATAAATAATATATAAAAATTGGATTAAAGCACAATAGTGCATCCAATACTATTAAGATTAGGAGGAGTTGTTATTATGGAAAGACAAGAAATGCAAGAATTGTTTGCAGAAACTGCTAATATACATACGCCAGAGGGTTTGGCTGCGTATCGTGCTTTTGCTGCGGCATTAACAACTCCAATTTTGCAGAAAATAGAAATGGAATCGATTATGAGAAAACTGTTCACGGTAGAACGCTTGGCACCCGGTAAAATTTGTGCTGCTTATAATTAAGAAAAATTATTAAGAAAATCTAGCTATATGCTGGAAAATCCTGAAACCGTCTTTTACTGATAACGTGAAAATAGGGAGGATATTATGGACAATCAGCAGATAACCTTAATCAATGATAATTATTTTGCTGGATTAATAGATAGTGATTTTGGTGTTTATATAACCATGAATACATATAAAGGAAAACTAAACCTTAGACCAAGAATAAACTTTGTAAATACTAGGTTTGAATTAGTTGAGGCCTGTTCTAAAAAGTTAAAACAACATAACATAAATCATCATGTTAGATTAGATAAGGCTACGATTCATAAAGATAGTAAAAGAATACAAATTTTAAGACTTGGTAAGTGTATAGAGTTTGTTGATGTTTGGGCATCATATAGTATAGTTAGGAAACCACAGTTGGAATTGTTAAGATCTTTTTGTATCCAAAGAACAGAATATGTAAAAAACTGTGGTTGGAAATACAATAATACACCTTATACGGATGAACAAAAAGATATATATGAACAGATAAGACTGTTAAACCTTAATTATAATTATGATAATGGTTCACGCAATCATACATTTTCGTGGTTAGCCGGTATGATAGATGGAGATGGTTCTATTTATTTTTCAGATACTACAAGAAAATGTGAGTATAAACAGAAAGACGGGGCCATTAAAGTATATAATTATAGAAAAATTACTCCGTGGTTAAAAATAACAACAGAATCAACGACAGCATTGAATAATGTAATAGAAATATATAAAAAGTATAATGTTAAATATTATATTGAAGAAACAGAAAGTAAGGCAAGCAGAAAATTAGGAAAAAATAAGCATAAGTTTTATTATAGTATTGTTGTCAAAAAATTTGATCATCTGTTAGTTTTATTAAATAAATTAGATGAGAAATTAATAGGAAAACAGAGACAATTAGAACTTATGGTTAAGTATATACAGAAGAAAAAAGCAGATAAACATTATACTGATGAAGTATATAGTATAGTAGCAGAAGTAAAAAAATTGAATAATCATTATTAAGGACATCTCAGAGACTAATACGCTAGACATCTTTAAGAGATGAAGATAGAGTCCGAACTATATGGTAACATATAGAGGTTGCCTCGCGGTAACCCGCCTAAAGAGATTTAGGTTATAAAAGTAACAGAATGGCACAGGCCGTCTACCCGGTAGCAGAAGATTTCGAGATTTCATAACAGGGGTCTCGTAACCTGACTATATGCTGGAACACCTCAAGACCTTAATTACTGATAATGTGAAAATATTAAGGATGAGACAATCAGCAGGAAACTTTAATTAGATTCCTCAGAGACTATATGTCAGGCACTTAATTGTGAAGATATAGTCCGAACTATATGGAGACATATAGAGGTTACTTCGCAGTAACCCGCCTAGAATTCTCTAGGTTATAAAGTAACAGAAATTGTCCTGTTTGGGTTTTGCCCGGTCTAGGATATGTCGCGCAAAATTTTATTGAAGGTATAGGCGAGGAAGTGTTTGTGCCTACTTTCACTATTGATGCTTCTGCAGATTGGAAGATTACTTATGCGAGAGATTCTCGTATAGATATTGCACAAAGAGCAGCTGCACGTGCTGCTAAGGATTTGGCCAACTATGAGGAAGAGTGTGGGTGGCGTGTAATTATGCCAGCAGCTACTTCCGCATTTACAGGCAAAGGACTTTTGGGGTCTAGACCTGCTCCAATTTATGAGATTGCACCCGCTTCTACTGGTGCTGGCTATCTTTCTAAAGAATTGATCAACAAAATGATGGTTGGTTTTAAGAGAATAGGTAGAACATTGACAGATTTGTACGTGTCCCCAGAGGACGCAGCGGACATCCGTGAATGGACTGACACTGATATAGATCCAGTAACCAGGCGCGAAATTTTTCAAGCCGCTGGTATGGGGAGTATTTGGAATGTCAGTTTACACGAGATTCAGCATTTAGGTGCAACTGGTCTTTATAATATTAATGGTAGTACAGCAGCTTATGGTAAGTTTACAGCTACATTGGATGCTACTGAAACGTATAACTCGTATACTTTAGATAATCCAAATGTAACAGCAGCTGATGGTACCATTACTACATTAGGTGAAACCCAGGTTATTGGTTTTGATCTAAGTGTTAATGATTCACTCGTTATGCCTATTAGAAAGGAATACGAAGCTCATGACGATCCAACTTTGCTTAGAGTTCAGAAACAAGGGTTCTTTGGTTGGGCTGATATTGGGTTTGCTTGTTTGGATTCACGTATGATCGGTATGGGTATAATTGATCGTTCGCTATAATTTTATTACATATGTATATCCTACACCCTGTATAAATACAGGGTGTGGGGTGTTTTTTAATATGTAGGATAGGAGTATTTAATGTTTTTATTATAGGTAAAGGTTAGGATGTTTAAATTTTTGATAGCGGTTATTATTACCGAAGCTTTAACGGAAATAGTTGTTAAGTCAGAATTCTTTTTTCCATTGAGAGCGTGTTTGTTTGAGAAAGGAAAAAAGAATTCATTTTTTAATAAACTCCATTCATTGGTTGATTGTGGTTATTGTTTTTCCGTTTGGATGGGGTGGTTAACCGCTTTTTTATTATTTAGAGAAAGTTCAATGTTAATACATAGTTATGTAGATTGGTTCTTTATTGGACTGGTATTACATAGATTAGCAAATGTTTTTCATTTTTTGATAGACAGGTTACACGGATTAGATAGATAAAGGATAAGGTATTATAATAAATAAATAGAGAAGGAGAAGACTTATGAATGGGTATGTTATGAATATATCTGCAATGTGGATGCATGTAATGAAAAGATCTGTAGCTCCAGGTAACAAAATACCTTTAGATGAGTTATATGAGCAGTACGGTAAAAAGCATGATCTTAAGGAAGGTAAAGATTTTATTGAGTGGCTTGGGACAGTAAAGTTAAGAGATAAACTGATGTGGAAAATAGTATATGGAGATGAGTTAGAGGAGTCCTCTAATAATGACGCTGTGTCTGGTATACAAACACCACAAGTAATAGAAAAAAGGATGCCATCTCAAGCTATAAACAAAATGACTGTGCAAGAGGTGGTTACATTATCTGTGAGGCAAGGTAGAGACATATTACCTAAAATTACAGATTTAAAGTTATTAAAATATGCATTTCAAGAAGCTAATCAGCTCGCAGGAAAGGACAGCCTTTGTAATATTATAAGGAAAAGAATTAAAGATTTAGAATTAGGAAGATAGTTAGTTGTTTGTTAAATATATGTGTATGGAGGCTGTGCTGTGACATTTTTAGAATCAACTAATCCAGTAGTTACAGTGTCTGGGATTGATCCTATTGTATCTACTGGGATTTCTACACCTGTAATTTCTATTAAAGAAGCAACAACAAGTCAAAAGGGTGCAGTACAGCTTGAAGATAGTTATGCCTCTACTTCTACTATAAAAGCAGCCACTCCTAAAAGTGTAAAAGAGACATATGACCATGTAACTACTATATCAGGTATTTTAAAAACAGATATAGACGGAAAATCTGATACCGGACATTCACATACAGAGTCCGATATTTCCGATTTAGACAAGTATACACAGGCTGAAGTAGATGTTTTAATTACCACTATAAGCGGAAAGTTAGATGATCATAATGAACTGAATAATTTGGATTATGCTTCATCAGGGCATACTGGGTTTCAGCCAACAGGTGATTATTTAACCGATTCAGAATTTTCAACTTATTCCGGAACGCTACAGTCACAAATTGATGACAAATCTGACACAGGGCATACTCATGATGATCGGTATTATACTGAATCAGAAGTTGATACTATTTCCGGTTCTTTACAGACAAATATTGACGGTAAAGCAGATACAGTTCATACACATGATGATCGGTATTATACAGAATCGGAAATTGATGATATAGTTACAACAATAAGCGGTAAACTTGATGATCATAATGAACTGAATAATTTGGATTATGCTTCATCAGGGCATACTGGGTTTCAGCCAACAGGTGATTATTTAACCGATTCAGAATTTTCAACTTATTCCGGAACGCTACAGTCACAAATTGATGACAAATCTGACACAGGGCATACTCATGATGATCGGTATTATACTGAATCAGAAGTTGATACTATCTCAGGAAGTCTTCAAACTAATATAGACGGAAAATCTGATACAGGACATACACATGATGACAGGTATTACACTGAATCAGAAGTTGACACTATTTCCGGGTCACTTCAAACTAATATTGATGATAAAATTGTTTGGCATTTAACAGAAGGAGCCCCTGCT